>Ga0247840_10006716_pt1 | contig 16402 bp, 9 predicted proteins | sample LaCruzMarch2015__FD_192404 | JGI IMG/M metagenome (GOLD analysis project Ga0247840, IMG submission 192404) | Freshwater microbial communities from meromictic Lake La Cruz, Castile-La Mancha, Spain - LaCruzMarch2015_17m | ecosystem: Environmental > Aquatic > Freshwater > Lake | place: Spain... | reverse complement strand
TTAAGTTTGGTACTCATATCTGCGCCTGTGAAACTTGCTTCTGCATCCATTAAATCTGCAATAACGGTTCGAGCCATTGCATAACCAGGTGCAACTAAGCCGTAAATCATGCCATTCCAAAGCGCACATTCACCAATCGCGTAAATGTCAGGGTCGGAAGTTTTACATTGATTGTTAATTTCAATTCCACCGCGTGCGCCCATCGCTAAACCCGCACTACGCGCTAATTCATCACGCGGACGAATTCCAACTGAAAATAAAATTAAATCCGTTTCTAATTCTTGACCGTCAGCAAAACACATTTTGTTGACGCATTTCTCACCTGCCACGATTTGTTGCGTGTTTTTGCTGGTGTGAACGCGAATACCTAAATTTTCGATTTTGTGCCGCAACATCGCGCCGCCTGCATCGTCCATTTGCATTTCCATCAAACGGGGTGCGAATTGCACAACGTGGGTTTCCAAACCCAAATCTTTCAACGCTTTTGCGGCTTCTAAGCCTAATAATCCACCGCCGACGACTGCACCGATTTTGCCTGTTTTAGCAGCCGCAACCATCTGTTCAAGGTCTTCAATCGTGCGATAAACCAAACAATTTGGACGATTATTTCCTGCAATCGGCGGCACAAACGGATAAGAACCTGTGGCAAAAACCACTTTATTGTAGGAAATCGTCACGCCTTTTTCAGAAGTCACGGTTTTATTTGCACGATTTACGCCGACGACTTTGTCATTTAAATGAATCGTAATGCCGCTTTGTTCAAAAAAATCGTTTGGCACAAGCGATAAATCTTCAGCAGTTTTACCCGTGAAAAATTCAGACAAATGTACGCGGTCATAAGCAGGACGAATTTCTTCGCAAAAGGTGACGATTTGATAAGTGTCTTTTAAAGGACTGTCGGCAAGTTGGTTTAAAAAATACTGACCAACCATGCCGTTTCCGATAACCACAAGAGTGGGTTTTGTGTTCATAATGTTTTAACCTCAAAGGCAATAAAAATGCTGTTTGAAGTGTATTTTGCAATGGTTGTGCCAATAATTAACATTATGATTTTAAAAGATAAAATAGAAAGTAAATTTAAAATCTAAACGATTTTGGCTTGAAAAGGTGCAACGATTCAAACGTTGCTATTTTTTTGGTGCAATATGTTTGTTTTTGATTTCATCAAAATAAAAAATTATTAAAAATCAATTCATTATGTGCTGGCACATAATCTGCAATTTCTTAACTTTGAAGAAGTTTATTTTTCTGTTCTCAAAGAGGAATTTTTTATGTCAGCTCAATCGTTTAATCTTTTTTCACTCACGGGCAAAATGCGCGTCCTGCACGCTTCATGGTTAGCATTTTTTATTACGTTCGTGGTTTGGTTCAATCACGCACCGCTAATGATGGCAATTGCCGAAGCGTTGCATTTAAGCAAAACCGAAGTTAAAACCATCTTAATTTTAAACGTCGCACTCACTATTCCCGCTCGAATTATCATCGGCATTTTGGTTGATAAATTTGGCCCTAAACGCACTTATTCAGCCTTACTCGCGTTAGGTAGTATTCCTGCTTTTATGTTTGCGGCGGCGGACAATTTTGAACAATTAGCCTTGGCGCGATTTTTATCAGGCTTTATCGGCGCAGGTTTTGTGATTGGGATTCGATTAGTTGGCGAATGGTTTCCTGCAAAACAAGTCGGTATTGCAGAAGGCATTTATGGTGGCTGGGGGAATTTTGGTTCAGCGGCAGCGGCAGGCACGTTACCCATGATTGCCTTAGCGTTTGGTGGTGCAGATGGCTGGCGTTATGCCATTGCAATTACAGGTGCAATTTCACTCTTTTATTCTGTTCTTTTCTATTTCAGTGTTTCCGACACGCCAAAAGGTTCAACGTATTTCAAACCTAAAAAAGCAGGTGCAATGGAAGTGACCAGCGTTGGCGATTTGTGGTTTTACATTTTGATGACCATGCCGCTTTATGCCACATTGACATTATTGACATGGAAATTATCTTCAGCGGCAACGGGGAATCTACTTTCAATGCCTGTTGCGACCATGATTTATGTCGGTATTTGGTTAATGTATTTTTATAACGTTCGCAAAATTTTCCACGTCAACAGCGACCATTTAAAACAACCTATCGAAGAAATTCACCGTTATAAATTTAAACAAGTAGCAATTTTAAATTTAGCGTATTTCATTACTTTTGGCTCTGAACTTGCGGTTGTGTCGATGTTACCGATGTTTTTCTTCGATACTTTCAAAGAATCACACGGTATCACAATCGTTCAAGCAGGTTTGCTTGCGGGGAGTTTCGCGTTTATCAATTTAGTTGCACGTCCGATGGGCGGCTGGTTAAGCGATAAATTTGGACGTAAATTATCGTTGAGCGTATTCGTTTTAGGTTTAGCGTTAGGCTATTTTGGAATGTCACTCATCAATGCAGAATGGTCGTTAATTGCCGCTGTGATTTTAACCATGAGTTGTTCTTTCTTTGTTTCAGCAGGCTGTGGCGCGGTGTATGCGATTGTGCCGTTAATTAAACGTCGTATGACAGGACAAATCGCAGGGATGGTCGGCGCGTATGGCAACGTGGGCGGTGTGTTGTTTTTAACAATTTTATCTTTCGTCGCTCCAACTGAATTTTTCATCATTATTGCGGCGATTGCATTAGTAATCGTTGGTTTCATTCAATTCATCGATGAACCACAAGGTCACATGGTCGAAGTGCAAGAAGATGGAACTGTTGAAATGATTGAATTAGGCTAACAAAATGCTAAAACTTCACGCTGCTCACGCTACCGACAAAGGTATCAAACCTCGAAATGAAGATTTTGTCGGGGCATTATTTCCCGAAGGTTCGGAACTGACGTTAAAAGGTGCGGTCGCCGCCATTGCAGACGGCATGAGCGGCAGTGAAGCAGGTCAAAAAGCCAGTCAATGTTGTGTGATTAGTTTTTTAGAAGATTATTACAGCACACCTGATTCGTGGTCGGTAAAACACGCGGGACAGAAAATCTTATCTGCAACAAATTCGTGGCTACATAGTCAAGGTCAAGCACGTTATCAATCGGCAAAAGGCATGGTCAGCACCTTGAGTTTGCTCGTTTTCAAAGCAACGACGGCATATTTATTTCACGTTGGCGATTCGCGCATTTACCGTTTTCGCGCAGGAAATTTGGAACAGTTAACTCGTGACCATCGAATTTGGGTGTCGCACGATAAAAGTTATTTGAATCGGGCAATGGGAATCGAGCCGCATTTAGAAGTCGATTACCAAGCAATTTCATTAGAAATCGGTGATTTGTTTTTAATGACAACCGACGGTGTGCATGATTTTATTGATGAAAAATCGATTAAAAAATTACTACAAAGCAACCAAGATTTGAATGTTGTCGCACATCGTTTTATTCAAAAAGCCGCTGAAAATAATAGCGACGATAATTTAACCTGCCAATTGATTCGCGTTGAACAATTACCCGAAATCAAAGACGATTCAATTATTCGTTCAAAAAATGCCTTGCCCTTTCCGCCGCCATTATCGGTTGGCGATAAATTAGATGGTTATGAAATTTTGGCTGAAATTCATGCTAGCAATCGAACCCAAATTTACAAAGCCAAAGATGGCAAAACAGGCGAAACCGTTATTTTAAAAACGCCTTCGATTTTGTACGACGACGACACGCTTTATATCGAACATTTTTTGCACGAAGAATGGGCAGGCAAGCGTTTAAATCATCCAAACGTATTGAAAGTGTTACAAAATCGATGTGAAAAAACGAAGTTGTATTACGTCACCGAATTTTTAGAAGGGCAGACCTTGCGAGAATGGATGGATGAAAATCCAAAATCTGACGTGAAAACAGTGCTGAAAATCGTCGAACAATTGGTAAAAGGCTTGCAAGCATTTCATCGAATGGAAATGCTGCATCAAGATTTGAAACCTGAAAATGTGTTGATTGATAAAAATGGCGTGCTGAAAATTATTGATTTTGGTTCGGTGAAAATTGCAGGTATTGCAGAAATTAGTCCACTTTATGCCAATGAAGAAGAAAATGTTTTAGGGACGTTAAATTACACTGCGCCTGAATATCACAGCGGTTTGCGTGGCAGCGTAAAATCAGATTTATTTTCGCTTGGTGTGATTACTTATGAATTGTTAAATGGTGCGTTGCCTTTTGGTGCTTTGCCTGAAAAACCCACGCAAAAACAACTCGAAAAACTGATTTATATTCCAAGCTCGCAACACAATGAAATGCTTCCGAATTGGATGGACGGCGCATTAAAAAAAGCCACAACTATCAATCCGCAACTGCGTTACGAAACGTTATCCGAATTTTTTTATGATTTAACCCATCGAAATTCGACGTTTTCACATTCCGAAAAATTCGTCCCGCTAATTGAGCGTAACGCTTTATTATTTTGGAAAATTGTGGCGTTATTTTTGCTAGTTATAAATCTCATTACGTTACATCAACTCGTTTGATTTTAAAAATACTTTGGAGAAAATTTTATGTACACATTACGACATTATTTTGCTTACACATCGGCAATTTGTTTATTAGTCATATCAAACGTCAATCATGCAAGTGACATAGATAAAACAATTGAAAATGCGCTCAAATTTGGTGACGGTGGCGCGATTAAGTTTGATGCAAATTACCGCTGGGAAAATGTTAATCAAGATGTAGGTGTCGGCAATCCCAAAACGGCAAATGCCAACACGATTCGCACGCGAATTGGTGTGCTTTCACCAAAATTTCATGGCTTTCAAGGCTTTGCCGAATACGAAGGCACCCATGCTCTGCAAGCAGACCACAATGACGGACGCGGGAATAAACCTGCATTTTCAACCGTTGCTGACCCTGCACAAAACGAGTTAAATCAACTGTGGATTAGCTACACCAATTTTGACACCGTCGTGAAAGGTGGTCGTCAACGAATTGCATTTGATGATTTTCGTTTTATGGGGAGTGTGCCTTGGCGGCAGTTAGAATCCACATTTGATGCCGTTTTAATGACTAATTCGTCATTAAAAAATCTCACCGTCAACGCGGGTTATATTGGAAACGTTCAAACATTTTTATCAACAACTGAAAACATTGATGCGCCAATTTTGAACGTAAATTACAAATTAGGTGATTACGGTAATTTGGTCGGTTACGGTTATTGGCTTGATTACACTGAAAAAGAAACTTATGCAAAATCAAGTCAAACGTATGGTTTGCGTTTAAACGGCGCAACGCCAAAACTTTATAATCATTACAATTTGCTCTACACGGCAGAATGGAGCATTCAACAAGATTATGGTCATCGTGCCGTTGCTTATGAAGCGAATCGTTATAACCTGATGGGCGGTTTCAATGCTTACTTTTTAACTTTTCAAGGCGCAATGGAACAATTGAATGGGGATGGAACGAGTGCATTTTATACGCCGCTCGGCACAAACCACGTTTTCCAAGGCTGGGCAGATACATTTGCAGGTGCAACTCCCCCGAATGGTCTTCGTGATGTATTCGCAACCATGAGCGGTAAATTTTTAAATGATAGTTTGACCGTCAGCGGTGTTTATCACGATTTCACTGATGATACTGGCAATATGCACTACGGCGACGAGTGGAATTTTCAGACGGTTAAAAAGTTTGGCAAGCATTATTCTGTGTTAGCGAAATACGCTTATTACAGTGCCGACCGTAATGACGGTTATACCGTCGCTGGAAATACTGATACGCAAAAAATCTGGTTGCAAGGTAATATCAGTTTTTAAAAAAGTGCTACTCGCAATCCTACATTTCACGTTTTGAAATGTGCCATTTCAATCGCCAAATTTCGCGTTTGGTCACTTAATGATTCTGCTGCAGCGGCGGCTTGTTCAACTAACGCCGCATTTTGTTGTGTTGCGCCATCCATTTGCGTAATAGCTGTGTGAATTTGATCGATACCCGCCATTTGCTGACTCGATGCCGTGGCAATTTCAGACATAATCACAGTGACATTTTGAATGGCTTGCACAATATCTTCCATTGTTTTGCCTGCTTGTTCGACTTGTTTGCTGCCATCTGAAATCGTATCCACAGAATCACTGATTAAGCGTTTAATTTCACCTGCGGCACTGGCAGCACGTTGTGCTAAATTACGAACTTCTACCGCTACGACAGCAAAACCTTTACCTTGTTCACCTGCTCTCGCCGCTTCAACGGCGGCATTCAACGCCAAAATGTTTGTTTGAAAAGCAATATCATCAATCACCGTAATAATATCGACGATTTTATGTGACGATTCATTGATCGTTGCCATTGTTTTAACCACATTATTTACTACATCAACGCCTTTTTTTGCTGTGTTCGAAGCACCTAATGCGAGTTGATTTGCATTATTGGCATTGTTAGTATTTTGCTGAACGGTCGTCGTTAATTCTTCCATGCTTGCCGCCGTTTGTTGCAAACTCGAGGCTTGGTCTTCAGTGCGGTGCGACAAATCATTATTACCTGCTGAAATTTCTCTCGATGCACTAGCAATCACTTCACTGGTATTTTGAATTTCACCAATCAATGATTTTAAATGTTTAACCGTTTCGTTAATGCCAATTTTGACTTCTCCAAATGCGCCCGTGTAATCCGCTGTAATCGTTTGCGTTAAATTGCCTTGTGCTAAAGCATCTGCAACACGCAAGACATCATGCAAACTTTTTTCTGTCGTTTCTAAACTTTGATTGATGTTATTTTTTAAAGTCGCTAAATCGCCACGCCCTTGCGCTTTAACACGTTGCGTTAAATCGCCACTTTTCACATGATTCATAATTTGACCAATGTCATCAAGCATCGTTTGCATGGATTCCATCGCTTCATCAACGGCTATTTTAAATTCACCTTTGACGTTTGAATTTACTCGTTTGCTGAAATTACCTTCTTTTAAAGCGTGCATCACTTCTATTAAGGCTTGCATCGTGTGTTCAAGTGTATCAATGCTGCTATTAACGTTTTGTTTCAATTTATCCAAATCATTACGCGCGGGAATATCAACCCGTTTGCTAAAATCGCCCGCCGCCACGCTATTCATTACCGAATTGGTATTCGATAACACGGCATTCACTTTGTTTTTCATATCAGCAACTAACGCGATAATGCTGTCTTGATGACTATTAGTTGTGTTGATTTGAATTGAAAAATTACCTTCAGCTAGCAAGTTAATGTATTTGCGAGCATCTTCAACTGAACCGCCAATAATTTCGTTCAATGCGATAAACGTGCGGCGTAACATCAATAACGTCAATGCACCGACTAAAATAAATACGCCTTGTGCAATGTGTGATAATAAATTAGCAGAATCGACGGCTTTAGCCGTGCGCGTTTCAAACAAAACATAAAACTCGTCAATTGGTTTCATGATTTTGGCTTTGTCCGCATGATATTTTTTGCTGTGCATCATTTCACGCGCTTTCGCATAGCCGACTTCAGCATTTTCGCCTGTTAATTTTACCAAGCCCATTGCTTCCACTTCGGTATTTACCAAGCCATCGGAATTATTTTTTGCTTCATTCAATTTGCCAAATTCTTCATCGGTAAAACCAATCTCTTTCATCAAATCGAGTAATGGACGTGTCACAGTAGAATCAGGGCGTGGCGTGTTTTCACCGTTCGCCACAAAATCCCAGTAAATACGATGATAAACTTCAGGACGCGCTTTTTTTCCGTTACGAATATCCAGAATATCCATGTATTGTTTTTCGTAAGAAGCATCACGCGAAACAACATAAGTGCGTGCTAAACGTGTCAAATCATCTGACGATTGGCGTAATTCATCAGCCAATAAATAGGATTCATAACGCTTGTTGTAAGCGTTACTCAGTTGGGTTTGTGTCCAGGCATAAAAAACAAACATCAGCACAAGTGCCGCTAATCCTACGACTGAATACATCAGATTTTTTTGAAAAGAAGACATTTGAATTTTTCTCTAAATTTGCCATTGAAAATTAACGTTCATCGCGTTGACTTTATCGCCGCTTGCTGTGGGCGTGTAATTCATTCCTTTTGTCATTAAATCGCCGTACTGATAACTCAACGAAATTTTTGCATTGTGTCCGTCGATAACGTAATTCATGCCCGCTTCATACACGTCACGTCCTGCGCTTGCTGTGGGTTCAACATCGACATAACGTACAAAAGGTTGAATTTGTCCGATGAGAATTTTTTGTGGGAATAAATACATTCCGCTGACATCGACCGCATCGCCTTCAAACATTGAAAATCCACCGCCTGCAATGCGTGAAGCCATGCTGTAGCCGTTGGTAATATCGTAATTTTTGTATTCGCCGTTCAAGGTCACAACACCGTTATTCGGCAAGTTTTTTTCCATTAAAACATCAACGGCTGTGCCACGAAAATCACCAGCATCAGTTACTGTTCCCGCGCCATTTTCTTGATATTGGTTTGAAACCGCCAACGTCAAAATGTCTCCGCCTTTGCCGAAATAAGTTCCCGATGTGTAATAACCAGGATTTTTTTCTACATTCCAAAAGTTATAGGCGAAACGTTGAGCATACAACGGATTGTCGTCTGCATTCGCGCCACCTCTCAAACCACGAAAAAAGCCAGCCGCATATTGAAAATGCCCTTTAAATGCCGCGCCCCAAAATGTTACACCGTCATCGCGTCCCATCGAACCTGCTGAAACGCCGCCCGCTTTGATGACGGTATTGTAATCGGCGGGTTCAAACGGTGTTCCTGATTGAAAAATGTTATACACCGCGCTATAAAAAGGGCCATTCATTTCGCGGCGTTCGGCGGGAACTAAATGGCGACCAATCCAAAGGTTTGCCATTGGGTGAACTTCAAATTTACCAATCGCGTCTAAAACTTGAAAATCGCCGCCTCTGCCGCATGAAGAACATTCGGTATTGAATTCGACTTTTAAGTATTGATGAATTTGCCCGTTTAAATACAACCGCAAATTGTCTAAATTGACGCTGTTATCCCAATCTGGTGTGTTTTCTTGCGCCCTGAAACTTGAACGCAAACCCGCGCCAACGCTTACCCATTTTGTTTTGTCGAGTTCAAATTTTTTAGCGGCTTCAGCTTGTGTTGTAGCTACAATGAGCAACGCAAGCAAAGTCATTTTTTTATGGTTACGCATGATAATTCCTGCAAATTGTTGTTGTTTTAAAGTTTCGATTTGTTATCGGCATAACAACAAAAATCTAAACAGAATTTACAAAAAAGGCGTACAACTCATTTGAGTTTTGAAGCGTTCGCGTTGAGCATTAAGATGAGAATTTCTTAAAATAGCGGGCGTTACTATTTGTAAAAATCGAGGCGATACTTGATAATTATTGACGTTAAATTCACTGAGTTTTCTTTCACGTTATTTTATCGAACCTAATTTTTAAAACGCATTCAAAAAATACGATAACGTAACAGCTATACACAGGTAATAAAAATATACCCTATTGTCAATCAATCCAACAATTTACGTTATACTACGCCACAAGCGGCGTGCGCTGATGCGTGGCATTATCACTTATTTTTAATTACTTTTTTGAGCAAAATAACATGGCAGATTTTATTATTGGACGGCAGCAAATTCTCGACAGAAAGCTAAATATTTACGCTTACGAGCTTTTGTTTCGTGGGCAAGGCTTCGATTTAAATGATAGAGACGAAGCCACACAAGCAACAAATCAAATTATTACTGACACCATTTTGGAAGTCGGCATTAACAATATCGTTGACGAATACCGTGCTTTCATCAATTTCACGACCCAAAACATTTTGGAAAAAACGCCGTTATCGTTACCGAAAGACAGAATCGTTATTGAAGTGTTAGAAAACGTAAAAATTGATTTGCGGGTGATTAACAATTTGCGTGAAATGTCACAACAGGGTTATTTAATCGCACTGGATGATTTTATTTTCACTGAGGAATGGAAGCCGTTAGTTGAATTCGCCGACATTATCAAATTAGACGTACTCGAAATGGGCGAAGCAAACGTGCGTGAAGCCATTGCCCAACTTGCGCCGTATAACTTGAAAATTTTGGCAGAAAAAGTTGAAACGCACGGTGAATACCAGTATTTGCTGGAATTGGGATGTGATTATTTTCAAGGTTTCTTTTTCAGTAAACCCAATTTAGTGGCTGGTAGACGCATGGGTGTTAATCAGCTGGCGGCAGTGCGGTTATTAACTACCATCAATAATCCAAACGTTGAATTCGATGAATTAACGAAAGTAATTTCTGAAGACGTGGGTTTGAGCTACAAATTATTGCATTACATTAACTCGGCATTTTTCTCAATTCCGACCAAAATTGAATCGATTAACCAAGCGATTACCTATTTGGGCATGAACGAATTAAAACGCTGGATTAACATTTTGATGTTGTCCTCATTATCCGACAAACCTGTTGTCATCATGCAAAATGCGTTAATTCGCGGCAAAATGTGCGAATTATTGGCGCAATCTGTGGGACAAAAAACTGCCAATTTCTTTTTAATCGGACTGTTATCGTCGCTCGACAGCATTTTGGACATTTCCCTTGAGGAAGCCCTCGAAAACTTGCCGCTAGGCGAAGATATTGTGGATGCTATTTTAAAACACACGGGCATCGGTGGGGCGGCATTAAGATGCGTCTTAGGTTATGAACGCTGGGACGAAGGCGCAATTACCTTCGGAAATGTTGATCAAAAAATCATTGGTGAGATTTACATTGAAAGCATAAATTGGACAACGAAAGTCATGAGTAACGTCTGATTTATTAGCGCATTCAAATTCAAAACGGCGATGCAATTCAATTGCATCGCCGTTTTTGTTTTAGTGAGCGTTAAACGCAGACATTACAAATTACGCATAACTTGAACCTGCTGATTGCAATCCTAATCGTGCAAACAAGTTCAAATCATGATTGGTCATCGGATTATCTGTTGTTAATAATTTATCGCCGTAAAAAATAGAATTTGCCCCTGCAAAAAAACACAATGCCTGCATTTCATCGCTCATTTCATTTCGCCCTGCTGATAAACGTACTCGTGATTTTGGCATCATAATTCGCGCGGCGGCAATCGTTCGGACAAATATCAATGGATCGAGTTGTTCGGTTCCCATCAACGGCGTACCTTCAACTTGCACTAGCATATTTACGGGAACACTTTCGGGATGTTGCGGCAAATTCGCCAATTGCATCAACAATTGAGCGCGGTCTAAATCACTTTCACCCATGCCTACAATCCCGCCGCAACACACGTTAATTCCTGCATTGCGAACACGTTCTAACGTGTCCAAACGGTCTTGATAAGTTCGCGTGGTAATGACTTCAGAATAATAATCTTCAGATGTATCCAAATTGTGATTGTAATAATCCAAGCCGCTTTCTTTTAAGCGTTCAGTTTGTGTATCGGTCAACATTCCCAACGTGACACAAGTTTCCATGCCGAGGGCTTTTACGCCTTGTACCATTTCAACGACGCGCTCAATATCGGAATCTTTTGGTTTACGCCACGCTGCACCCATACAAAAACGTGATGCACCTTGTGCTTTAGCTTGTTCTGCGGCGCGTAAAACGTCATCAATCGGCATCAACGGTTCAGGTGTTAAACCCGAATCATACCGCGCACTTTGTGGACAATAACCACAATCTTCGGAACATGAACCCGTTTTAATGCTCAACAAACTACTGATTTGAACTTCGTTAGGATTGAAATTTTCGCGGTGAATGGTTTGCGCTTTAAAAAGTAAATCATTAAAGGGCAGGGCGTATAACGCCAAAACTTCGGCTGCTTGCCAATCGTGGCGAATTTGTGTTGCAGGCATTTTGTGAAACTCCAAATAAAAAATGGTGTTGTGTGAATCGAAAATTTTAGCATTCAAATTCTAAAATTACTTAACGTTCTCGATAAATCCCGCGTTTGATCTTCTAACGATTCTGCCGCCGCTGCCGCTTGTTCCACTAATGCGGCATTTTGTTGGGTTACGTCATCCATTTGTCGAATGGCTTGATTTATTTGGCTAATTCCTGCCGTTTGTTCTGAGGAAGCGGCAGTAATGTCAGTAATAATCACTGATACATTGCGAATAGAATTCACAATTTCTGACATGGTTTTTCCTGCGTCGGCAACTTGTTTGCTACCGCCAGAAACCCGTTCAACTGAATCACTGATGAGGCGTTTAATTTCTCCCGCTGCATTAGCTGCACGTTGTGCTAAGTTCCGAACTTCAATCGCCACTACTGCAAAACCTTTACCCGAATCGCCTGCTCGTGCCGCTTCAACGGCGGCATTCAATGCCAAGATATTGGTTTGAAATGCAATGTCGTCAATCACCGAAATAATATCGACAATTCGGTGTGAAGAATCGTTAATTTCATCCATGGTAGTGACCACCGAATTGACAACCTCAACTCCGCGCGAAGCAATTTCAGCGGCTTCATTTGCCATTTTTGTTGCATCGAAAGCATTTGCATTATTTTGCCCCACATTTTCCGTGAGTTCCTGCATGCTTGCAGCCGTTTCTTCCAAGCTCGCGGCTTGTTTTTCGGTTCGATGAGACAAATCATTATTGCCCGATGCGATTTCTTTTGCAGCGGAGTTAATCATTTCTGCCGCGTTATGAACGTCGCTAATTAAGTGTTTCAAATTTTCAGCGGTGTTGTTCATTCTAACGGTAACTTGTCCAAAAACACCAGGGTAATTGTCTGTAATAGATTGTGTTAAATCGCCTTGTGACAAGGCTTCAGCGACACGCGCAATTTCATTTAAACTTTCCAAAGACCTGAGTGTGCTGTTGATATTGTCTTTCAATGACAATAATTCGCCGCGACCTTCAGCCGTGACACGATGATTTAAATCGCCTGCGGCAACGTGTTCCATTACACCGCAAATATCCGTCAGCATGATTCGCAAAGCCTCTTGTGAATGAATGGCTTTATCAAGAATTTTTTTATAATTCCCCTTTGCATTTGCCACAATAACATTCGCAAAATCAGCGTTATATAACGAATTCATCACATCGTTTAACGTGAACATCGTGATTCTGAGTTGCCCAACGGTTTCATTGACACTCGTTTTTAATTCATTCAAATCACCACTAACGGCTGTATCAACTTGCACATTAAATTCACCGTGCGAAATGGCATTCATGACTTTATTCACGCTTTTCAATGCCGATTGCAATGTTTCTATCATCGTATTAAACGCCACTGCCATTTCGCCAATTTCGTCGTGTGATTGGTAATTCAATTTTTTAGAAAAATCGCCCGTTTGATTAACTTCGAGCAATGTATTTTTCATTAAGTTCAATGGAGTTGTAATCGCAGTCGTGATTTTTGCAATCAAAATAAACGTCACTAAAATGACCAAGATAGTGACAATTGACATTGCAACTAGCATTGTCATTGCTGCCGATTTAATTGCGTTCGCTGAGTTGAGTAAATCCGCTACTAATTTGTCTTCGACTATTTTCATTAAATTGATTCGCGCTGTAGATTTCTCAAACCAGTGAGCGTTATCAATTCCCAACGATGTATCGAGTGCAGATTCCAAAGCGTGTTTTCGCATCGCATCAACTTCCATCACAGGTTTTCCCGTCACAGTTTGTTTATGAAATTCAATTTGTTCGGGCGTGGCAATTTGTGTAAATAAACTAAAATATGCAGTCGATTCACCTAAATTTCCCGATAATTTTAGTAAATGCGGCAAATCCATTTTATCGGTGGCAAAAATGCCCGCTAAAACCGCCCGTTCGCGCCCTGCACGTTCTTTCATGTTTAAATAAGCAGAATACACATTCGCACCGCGCATGATTTTGGTATTTTTAGCTAAGTTTGCGAGCGAGCTAGAGAGTTCTAACATCGATTGAATAATCGATGTGTATTGCGCCGCACAGGCTAACCCGTCAAGTTGAAATTCGCTGGATTTTTGACGAAGCGGACTTAATTTCGTCAGTGTGTTTAATGTGTTTTGTAGTTCCGTATCGCCTTTTGCCATACGTTCATTGATATTTTTTGTTAAAACTTGAATCGCCTTATCGCTGTCATAACGCATAATTGGTAATTTATCCGCCATTTTCGCGCCTTTGCTACTTACAAACGCCACACTTGTTCCCCGCTCTTTTTGCAGCGCGTGTGCGACCGCACCAATTTCAGAGAAAAATTCTGCATCATCAATCAATTGTGAAGCGTCTCGTACTTGTGATACACGATCAAAAACTATCATTCCGCTGAAAATAACAATACTTAACAGTGGCAAAATCAACATCGTCAATAGCTTGTGTTTGATTGGTAGGTTTTTTAAATACATGAATCAATTTTCCAAAATTAAAAAGGTCTAACAGAATAACTACTGTTTGGGTGAAAACTTATCGGTACTGAGTGAAAATCCTTTAATTTCACCGCCTCACCGTTTGTTCAAAATGGTGAGACGTTGCAAAACAGAGTGCGGTTTTTTTGGATTACTTTTTTGATTCTAATTATTGCAAATTTCATAAAGAACTCAGAATTGCTGTTTAAAAAAGTATGACCTGCATTTGTTTTGCGGGAATTATCCAAATTCGATTATTTACGCGCTAGCGTTCATAATTATCACTCGATTCAATTTAAAACTAAGGAAATTCCCATGACACAAACAGCAGTTTTTACCGTTACTGGCATGAAATGTGGCGGCTGCGAAAACAATGTAATTGAAAAATTAACCGCGTTAGAAGGCGTAATCAGTGCCGTTGCCGATTGCAAAGAAAATCATGTCAGCGTTGAATTTGAACCTGAAAAAGTCGAAATCGATGATTTGGAAGATGTGATTATCGCCGCTGGCTTTGGCGTAGAGTAATTGTATGACTACCGATTCTACTTCTTCTCCAGAATTACGTTTATCCATTTTAGGAATGCGCTGCGCGGGCTGTATTGCCTCCGTTGAAGGCGCATTAACTTCTGTCGCGGGTGTGGAATCGGTCAGCGTGAATTTTGCCGACCATTCTGCGATTGTTAAAGGCAATCCCGACATTGAAATTTTAAAAAAATCAGTGAAAGCAGCAGGTTTTGACGCGGCGATTATGGAAGGTTTTGAAGACCCAGCCGAACAAGAAGCGCAAGAATTAGCACGTTATGCGTCGCTGATGCACAAAGCGAAAATTGCGGGGGCATTTGGTGCATTTTTGATGATTTTAGAACAACTTGGCTGGATGCCAATGATGGGAATGCCGCACAGTCAATGGTTTTGGACGATTGTTTCTATAATGACGCTAGGAATTATGGTGCATTCGGGCGGTCATTTTTACACAGGCGCGTATCAATCATTTCGTTTGCGGCAGTACAACATGGACACGTTAATTGCACTCGGAACAGGTTCGGCGTGGTTTTATTCCACCATCATGATTGATTATTACGAGTCATTTCCTGCGTTATCGCAACACGCTTATTTTGAAGCGGCGGTAGTCATTTTAGCGTTTATCAATTTAGGTAATGCACTCGAAACCCAAGCGCGTGGCAAAACTTCGGGCGCAATTCGGCAGTTATTAGGATTACAACCGCGTACCGCGCGAGTGGTTAGAAATGGCGAAGAACTCGATGTGCCGATTGAAGAAGTGGGTTTAGGCGAAACGTTGCGCGTTCGACCAGGTGAAAAAATCCCCGTCGATGGCGTGTTGACCGAAGGGCATTCGAGCGTTGATGAATCGATGTTAACAGGCGAATCAATGCCTGTTGAAAAAACAATCGGTTCAAGTATCGTGGGCGGCACAATGAATCAAACAGGTAGCTTTTTATTTACGGCGACGCGCATTGGACGTGATACCGCGTTGGCGCAAATTATTAAAAGTGTCCGTCAAGCACAAAGCAGCAAACCGCAAATTGCCCGTTTAGCGGATCAAATTGCGAGTGTTTTCGTGCCAACGGTTGTTGGAATTTCTGCGGTAACGTTTTTGCTTTGGTTTGTTTTAGGTGGTAACGGTTCGTTGGGTTATGCCTTTGTCACGTCGATGACGGTTTTAGTGATTGCGTGTCCGTGTGCTTTGGGTCTAGCGACACCGATTTCAGTGATGGTTGCCGTGGGACGCGCGGCACAATCAGGGATTTTGATTCGCAAAGGCGAAGCGTTACAAACAGCAGGTAAATTAAACTGCATTATTTTGGATAAAACAGGAACCGTCACGCAAGGCAAACCAACGGTTGCGACGATTTTGGCATTTGGTGATTACGAAAAATCAACCGTTTTACAATTGGCGGCAAGTTTAGAATCGGGTTCTGAACATCCACTCGCAGGCAGTATTTTAGCGGCTGCGAAAGCGCAGGATTTGAAATTACATCGAATCAAACAATTTCAAGCGATTGCAGGGCGCGGCGTAATTGGTCAATGGAAAGAGCAAACCGTTTTGTTTGGTAACAAAACCTTAATGCTTGAACAAAACATTTCCGTTGCAGAGCATTTGCCAACATTAAAC
>Ga0247840_10006713_pt1 | contig 16407 bp, 14 predicted proteins | sample LaCruzMarch2015__FD_192404 | JGI IMG/M metagenome (GOLD analysis project Ga0247840, IMG submission 192404) | Freshwater microbial communities from meromictic Lake La Cruz, Castile-La Mancha, Spain - LaCruzMarch2015_17m | ecosystem: Environmental > Aquatic > Freshwater > Lake | place: Spain... | reverse complement strand
CTGACCAGGAAAAATACGGAGCCATCGCAGCGCGACATCCTGGTCGGACCATTCACGAGTAATGTCGGGTCGAGTCCGAGCGACGATATGAAGGTGATTTGAGAGAATCGCATAGGAAAGGACGTCGATACCAAAGACGGAAGCGAGTCGTTCCATGCGCGAGCGAATCCATTCTCTTCGATGGGAATAGTCTTTTCCGGTCGCTTCATCGAATCCAACCAGAAAGGTCCTTCGAACGCAACGCTGGATCAGGTGGACGATACCAACTTGATTCGGGTCAAACTGTTCAGCACGGGGTGTACGAGGCATTTCCAATCTCCTTTACAGCAATTGTACCGTAAGCAAGTCGCCCTGTCAAGGCAGGTGCCTGGCACCTACCGAAGGGCCGAATGCTAATCCCTTGAGTTGAGGTAATTGCCCAATGGCGTTGGATACTACTCCACTTACCGTGATGGTGCGGAGCATATTCTGTGAATCCGTGGTGTAGTACAGGCTATTTGAGCTATTGAAAGCGAGATTGGTATATCCACCCAATCCAGACGCCTTCGTGTCTGCGATACCCGTATCGGTGTCCACGATCGAAAACCGGCCCACATTGTCTAGGAGCGACACGAATCCCGCGACCGCAGGGGCTAGGTGACAATTGACAATGCACAAGACCAGCATTGCCCGGAGGAAATGCACTGGATGGGGCGATGGCATGGGGAACTCCATGAATGTTACGAGAACAGGTGGGTCAAGAAACTCGGGGGGGAATGGATTTTCGTGGGGGTAGACGTAGGAGCGTGCACTTTAGAGCAACGGGCTACGTTTACACTCCCCCAATGAACAAGACGCTTGAAGCAGCAAAGAGCGCATCGTGAAAAGCAAAAAAAGTCAAAAATGTGAAAAGTTGTTCGCAACGATCTTCATTTTGGGCGGTGCGGCAAACTGGGAAGTGGTTCAATATCCGATCCCGGGGGCGTGCTGCGCACCCCGGGACCATTCGTTCCGACACGGTCGAACCCCATCGGGCCGATGGGGCTGTCCGAGCCATTCATTTCAGTTCTTTATTCCAGAACAGAGCCAGAGCTACTACGATGCTTGTTGTAAGCGACGTCTGCGGGCAAACCCGCCACCTACAGCCATACACGCAAGTCCAATGGCAAACATCGAAGTTGGCTCAGGCACACAATTGATGTCCTGGGTTACGTGGTGGCCGGGGCCGTGGTCGGCTATACCGGTGAAGAAATCGTTCGAGTGGTCGAGACCATTCAGTTTGTTATTCACGCCGTCAATCAAGACAGGATTATTGTCGCATGGAATATGTCCCCACGTCCCTGGTGTCTGGCCAAGATTTAAGCTTAGGACGGGCGACAGCACACCCGAAGTGACCCCTTGGAGCTGGAAGTTGAACTTTAAGTTCGAATCAAAGGTTCCATACTCGAGGAGTGGATCCACCACGTTAGCTACGCTATTGGTGATTGTCATCGTGCTGCCAGTGTCGACTAGGTTAACCGTCTTGACATATTCGTTCGCGATGCCGCCAAACCCACTCCAGTTGATTTGATTTTGACTCTGGAGGGATAGGGCAACCATTTCGAGATGAATGGTTTTGGAGGCACCATCGTCCAGATTGGTTACAGGGTCAAGGCGGTGCAAAATAGTGTCGGTGGCACCCACGTTTTTAGGTCCCCCCCCAAAATTGTATGTGTTCAAAGGCACGCCAACGAACGGTGTAACGCCAAGCCCCCCTGCCCCCCCAAAATCAAAACTCGAACTAACGGTATACAGTAGATCATATCCGGCCATTATATTGACAAAACCTCCGCTTGCAGATGACGGCTGCAATACCAGCCCCATTGTGATCATCAAACCACAGATTAAATTCGACAGCCTCAATAACATGACATTGTCCCTTTTCCGAGAGAAAAAACTAAACTGTTTGGGTGTCCATTCCAATCCCACGTCATCCTGACTTCAACTCGAGTCATAACGGACTCGAAATTGTTTTTTGTTGGCCTTAGCTGGCCTACTTGAAATCGTCCTCGAGGGCGAATTCAATGATGTTTTCAATTTTGTCTAACATTCGCTTGGAGTCTGTAAACGATTGCAGAGCACGCAGCATGTCCGTTGGAAGTGGGCAAGGAACAATTCCCAATCCAGCATAGCGCTTGCTGCTCATACGCTGATGGCCCGTCGCGAAAGCTACTTGCTCGTTCTCGGACAATGCAAAATAGTGAAAGCGCACGCCGAGTTGTCCACACTTGATCTCGTCAAGCCGCATCTCGATACGCACTTCGTCCAAGAGGGGCGGAGTCTGATGAAGCTCCACGGAGGCAGATGTTGTTTGAAGGGCAAGCTGCCGATTTGCGACTCGACCGAGCGACTCAGGGACATGGTCCTCCAGAAACAGTTCGCGACACTTTCCTTGCCAGGCGAAGAGATCGAGTGGATTCAGAACGGATATTCGGGGACACATGATTGTGAACTCGTAAAAGGGTCCACTCGGCGACTCGTTGTGAGCATGACTATAAGCCGATGACGTCTGAAACCGCATGCTGCCCTTGCCGATCGTCTCTGCCCCATTCTCGGTGATTCTCTCGATCGTGGCGGAAGCTGAGTATTGGTGCTCATTCTCATCGAATTCCATCGACACACTCACGTCGTCGCCAATCGTCGCTCCAATAGGGTCATCGAAACGTGTCGACCAATGAGTGACGATCAAAGGCGATTCACCTCGGCGAATGGAGTGCCAAAGTTCGGGATCGTTTTCTCGGAGCCACAGGTCGCGGCATTCCGCTTGCCAGCGAAAAAACGTAAGGAAATAGACGTTTCCAACGACATTCGTATCTTGAAACGTGATTCGTGGTCGGTAGGACGTTTGAGTTAGGGTTTTTTGCATGATTGTTCCAGGGGCTATAAGCAATGGCATGTACTAAGCTCTGACTTCCTCGAGCACTGCGATTTTCTCGACAACGGGAAAAGCAGGCCTTGCCGTAGGGATAGAAACGCGGGTGATCGGTTGGCTCTTTGTCTTGGCTTTGCTCATCGCGCTTGCAATGGTGATGCATAATCCGCGAACGGCACACACCGCAATCAGAGCCAGGAAGAGTCCAAAGACGATGTGAAAAAGTTGCAGCGCCGCATAAACGATGGCAACACTAACACCGAATGCGATTTGACGGCCTTTCACGATCGGTGTGGTAGCCGGATCTGGAATCATGTAAAGCGTGAATAGGATAAAGCCAGCGCTCGACATGGGCATTAGCGGTACATACCATGGGTTGCCAGCTAGCCACGCTCGAAAAACACCCTGGACGACGAATCCCAACAGCCAGGCGATGCATAACGTCAAACGCCCAGTTGCAAATCCATGAACAACGATGCCGGTGGCTAAGATTGCGGCTGGTAACGCCCAATGCCAGAAACCGGTAATGTTCTCGGTAAATTGATAGGGCGGCGCCTGTCCCACGTCCGAAAACAAAAGCAGCGTCACGACAATCCCAAAGTTGGATGGATTGAGAAAATGGGTGACGGAACCATTGCTAAGCCTGATGCGAAACAACACTTTTGACGCGATCGAAAGGACGGAGGCAAAGATGATTGGTCCCAAACGCTCGTTGGGAAAGAGCAGCATGGCACAGGCGAATCCGGAGATCATGGCCGGGGGCAGAAAGTTGACAAAGCTCAACCAAGAGCCGCTGAATCGAGGTTTGCGACCGAGCGAGCGAGCGTCAACCCATTCGAGCACTATCTGTGTTAAACAAGCGGAAAGAATAGCCACGAAAGGCATCGCCCATGATTGCTCAAACCCAAGAAAGGTGTGCCCAGCAATGTTCCAGGCAATCATCAAAATTGCAAAGTACCAGAGTGCAAACAATCGAAGATGCGCATTGCGATTTGGGTACAGCGATACCGTGGGATTAAGCGACACCGAGGGATTACGCGATACCGTGGGATTACGCGCTACCGTAGGATTGCTTGATGCTTGAATCGTGTTGGATGCTTGAATCATGAACGAACCTGTTTACTTGAAGTACCGAGCAAGATTGTGTGACGACCAGGGGCTATAGAAATGGTTCGCGAGACCAAGGATCCGTTCCTAGATCTCCATCGAAGCTCAACATCGATGGTCGCGTTTGGATATTCACCTAGACCAAAATGAATTTCTTGTGAGCTATGTCCCGAATGGCCGACGCCCGATAGGACTTCGGCCACAAAAACCAGTCCCGTTCGTTGGGCCGTTCCTGAGACGGGATTCGTTTCCGGTTCACGCTGAATCTTGGCCGTTGCTCCAACGGCCAGGCTACCCACACACTCTGCACTTGGATCGATCTCGAAAGGAATTTCGTCATCCAGAGGAAGCACAAGGCGCAGTGAAAGTGATTTGTTATGGTTTGCGGTAGAGTTGCGAAAGAAAACCGAAGGTTCCCACTGATTTGCATAAACGAAGTCCATCGAGCCGTTTCCATCGGTATCGGCGACGGCTATACCCCTGGTATTAAACGGATCTCCAAGGCCAATGTCGGCGGATACGTCAACGAATCGACCTGAAGCCGACCGAACATAGATAGGGTTATTGTCGTAACCGCTTAGGGTCGCCGTAGGACTCTGTATCTTAGGCCAAGCCCTTGGGTCGTGGATTAGCCGATCGTTTGTCGTCCCAACGGCTTGCAGTTCTGCCCAACGGTTGATGCCGTGTTGAAGAAATCCGGCTGAGAACAAGGTGCGGTCAATCCAAGACAGCTTGGAATCTTTGGTAACAACGCCCTTGGCAAACCCAGTTGCTTGGATCGCTTCGAGTCGTCCATCATTATCGAGATCCACCAGGACAGCATCCCAACCCCAACCACTCCGCGAGATTCCGTACGATTCGCTCTTTTGCTCATAAGGTGCACGGTCGTGTTTAAAATCATCAATATTCCCTGTGCTAACCCACAGAAAATGACTCTCTTGGAGAGCCCATTCGTCGGCAATATTGCTGACAAAGATGTCGAGTAAACCGTCGCCGTTGACATCACCGAAACCAACTCCCATACCCTTGAATGAGTCCCGGCCCAATACAAAGGATCGAGGAGTGGTGAAGGTACGAACTCCTTCGCATAGCCCGAACTCCAAGTGTCCCGGCTGGGATCGATTATGCAGTAGCCGATCGGGACCAAAGTCGTGACCGATATACAACTCAGGCAACCCGTCACGATCGAGATCGGCAGCTCCGGCGGCCAGCACCCAACCCTTGCCACAATGTTTTTCAAGGACAGAGCTTTGGTCTGCGTACACAACCGTCGGTTCATTGCCGACGGAGGCGGAAAGCCAGCGGAACAGCTTGGCTCCACCACCGTTCTTCGCTCGGGATTTGCCTTCGTGCATCACCGTCGCAATGCCCGTACCATGTTCGTTCAGGATGTCGGCCCCATCTTGAAAGAAATTGCCGATCATCAAATCGAGGTGGCCATCGCCATCGAAATCGGCTTGAGTAGCCGCGTGTGTGTACCATCGACCGGCGCTCGTGCCGACGAGCTCAGGCACAAGTTCTATCGGAGTAAATTGTGATGGCGCAAGCTGGCTCGCTTGCGTCTGATGCGTGTGCTTTAGAAAAAGCACTGGCGTGCGTCCCCAAAAGTAAACCAAGACATCCGCTTGCCCATCTTCGTTGAAGTCACCTACGAGCGAGCCTGTGGGTGACATCGTATTTGGATTCATCGGAAGATCACGAACATCCAGTGCAAAGGCTTCGTATCGTGGTTTGCTATGGACTTCATCGCTGGGTACCGGCATGACAACAATTCGATCGACCCGTGTGTCGACCAAGATCAAGTCGTTATCTAATCCGTCAAGATCGAGATCGCAAAGAGTCGCCGCAGCGCCTGTTCCACCTATCCACGCCGAAATGCGGTCTAAGCTCGGATGAACAGCTCGCTTGGATTTCAGCCCGTTGAGAGCAAATTCCTCTACACCCAAGTCGAACCGGTCAAAGTGCAGTTTGGATGCCAGTTCTTTGCGCTCACCCTGGCTGATCGAGGGTTGGCGGGCAAAGAAGTAACACGTTGCCACCAAGACGAAACCCAAAAATTGAGCGCTGCGGTTTGTTGCCATGGTTTTGGACATAGTATTGCTCATGTTGTCACGTGGCTTCTTAAGGACTCTCGAATATTCGATCGCCAAGTTTCGTAGTCAGAATGCTTGCGTGGAAAAGTTGGTTTGGCTGAGCGAGTCAGTTCAGCGGCGTCGGAAGCCGACATGCCGCAAACGATCTTGCAGATGCGATCGGTATGTTCAGCCTGTATGTCGGCGAGCTCTCTGGCTTCGGCGCCAAAGGTAACGCCCTGGGCCAGATAGTCTCGATGGTTACCGCTCGCTTCGACCAAGGATTCGATCTCGTCGCAACTCGCATCTCCCGCGTAGGCAGCAGCAAGCCCGATTCCGCTCCAAAAATCAGGACGACGCGATGGATGCATAGACTCGATTACCGCTGCGATTTTGGCTACATCTGCTCCTTTGACAAACCACAGGCTGCGTCCAAGCCCCTGATCGAAAACGCGCTTTCCTTGGTCGCTCCAAGGAGGTTGAAGGTTTGATGACGAAAGCCATTTCTTCCAATTGAAAAAGCCTTCGTGAAAGCCGTAACCGTCAAGTACAAGCCACTTCAGCAAAGGATCGAAGCGATCCATGTATTTCTCGGGATTTCGTCGATACCATGGAATTCTCGCGTACGCCCAACCAAGCCCCACATGCACTACATAACGATGTGGAGCACCCACGCCGTCAAGAAACTGTTGCCACTGGTTTCGCTTTCTCAGCGAGAGCGAATCGGTTATCGCAAATGCCATTGCCGCACCTTCGAATACAAACCCCTGATAGGTTGGGTCACCATTCGAAATCGAAGTACCATGCGAAAAAACCGTCGCATCATCGAGAGCTAGATGGTAGCCAACAAGGAATGATCTACCTACTTCTTCGAGATGAGGCTGCAAACTCGATGGCTCAAACCCACGCCTTGCAAAAGACACTTCCGTGTCGCTAATTCGCAAGAGTAAATTCCTAACGACCTTGGGGAGCAACTGAATCATGTGATCAATAACCTTCGCTTGATGAAAACGTCGTGACGCACAGGGATCGCAATTGCCCGATAGGTCGCTGCGGGCGTCGGTTGATGTTCCAAAAAATGTTAATGTCCCCCCAAGCGGACGGTCGATTGAGTACTGCTTGCATAGGCTCACCGATGCGTTATCTCTTCGAAAGCTCTGGCTCTCCGCGTCCCAAAGTACCGATAAGGCTGGGACATGAGTGCATAGTACGTGCCAAATAGGGGATACTCTTGGATCTCTCGACGGCTTGATTGCTTCCGTACACGATTAAATCCTGTGTTGTTCAACGTGCACACTGGCAAACTATTATTTCGGTGTTGAGTCAGGCACTACCGTTGGTGGCTGGCAATGTGAGCAATAGCGAGCCCTATTGTCACGACATGACGGGGCATGTCACGGGCATGTCACAGAAGCGCGCACCAGCGAGCCCCAACCACATCGAACTAAAAACGAGACATCTTGCTTGCGTGAAAAGCGATGACCATCTTGGGATGATCGAGAATTGATTCGAGCGCAATAGAATCATGCGGTGCGGCAAACATCAACCGCGAGGGCGGACCGAAAATGCGGTTCAACATCCTAGTGCCACTGATTGGAATGAACGTCGCACAGGAGACTACTCGTTCCCAGGCTCTGCCTGGGAACGCATTGGTGTGGAGGCTCCTGCCTCCCGAGTTCACAAACTAAGGTTGCATTTCGGCGAGGCAGAGCCTCGCTTGCATAGAGTTACCAGGCAGAACCGCAGAGCCTGGAAACTAGATCGCACAGTGCAACAAAACTTGCAATCCGTGTCGCTACGGCTTGTTGCGTTAATGGTAACTCGAAGCGTGAGCGAGGAATTGTTCGTCCCTCACTTACGTTTCGGGTTGTGATGTACCCTTTGGCCATGTCGAACCATATTAACTCAACAGCCCGCATGTCCCGACGGAGGCAACGATTGGCTGCACCAGGCGTTGGATGAAGACCAGTTACCCGCGAATGCCCTATTGCTCTTTTTTCTTGGTTACCAAGTATTTCATGATGCTTTCTGGAACTTTTTCGCTCAGATGCTTGGGCTCTTTGGATTTGTCGGCGTCTGCGCCGTAGGGGGCTTCATCCGTCAGCGACAGAACTAAGCGAATCGGCGTGTTTCGCTTTGGAATTCGTTCGGTAAATGCTTCAAACATCAAATTGGCGTTGGACTGATCGCTTTGAACTGCCAAATCCAACGTCGACGTTGAAAAGTTGGAGACAGAGATCAATTCCCCGCTATCGCCCAAATAGTGTTCTTTCCCGTCTTCATCTTTGTAGATCTTGCTTCCTGCAAATACCCAATCCCATGGCATGGATTTCTTGGTGTCGACTCGACGAATCCAGTTTTGTGCTATCGTGCCTTGAGCTTTATTCTCTTTGTCCAGCCATAGAGCATAGACACGCACGGTTGTTCCGCTCGCGGGCTTGAATGGTTCGAACGAAGCGGGACTACCCGGCTTTGCGTTGATCGCAAGCAAGCCTGCGTGCACTAATTGCGGCCTTGCAAGAACAGCCACGACGGCCTCGTGTTCTTTGCTACCAGCCGGGCACGCAAACAATTCCAGTGGTACTTCTCGCTGCACAATGTATCCGTCCAGTATAACCACTTGTTCGTCTCGATTTATCCATATTCGGTTCTCGCGGTGAAGTGATTTGCAATCTTTTGGTTCTTCGAATGTGTCTGCAATTCGTTTCTTAAGCAAAGCTGGGTTAAGCCAGGTATCGTCGTCGGCTCGACCAACGGACGTCAAGCCGATAGACAACAAGAGCATTGTCAAAATCGTCAAGACTTGCCGAAGTGTGGATCGGAAATGGTTCATGGGTTCGTAATTTCCTGTGCTGATGTTGAGCCGACGAACACGGTAAATGTCCATACCCAAAATGGGAATTTTTAAAAATGAAAAAGTGTTCGCAAGAAACATGTTTTAAGTGCTTGCATCTTGAAAAGTTGGAACAACAATTGGCCTTCGGTCGCAGTGCGCAGAATTTCGAAACGCGCTACAGCGACCCTAATCATATCATTAATCGCAAACGTGGACGAGAGACCTATGGACTGGGTTAAGCCCAAACATCGCGCCCGGCAAACAAGCAAAGCGGACGCTTCTGAATCGCAAGTAACCGCGAGCACATGGCTAAAACAGTTGTGCGAAGAAAACGTCGCGATGCTTCAGTCATCGATTCCAGTTCGAGAATCGCAGGGCAAAACCAAAGCAGCAAAGGTTTTGCCAGACGCTTATCTCAGAGCCATGCTGTGGGGCACTGGCGTTTGGGAAGTCGAAAGCCATAGTCATCCCGAGTTTCTCAATGATTTGGTAGAGGCGTTTGGCATTGCGTCAACGGCTGCTCCTGCGATTCGAAAAGGTTCGAAAAGCAAGTTGAGCAACAGGGGGAAATCTTCGAAAGTCCTTGCCGCAACGGCGGACCAAGTTGCGGCTGCGTCCAAAATAGGCAAGTGGATATCGCAACAATTGCCCAAATCTGGTCACGATCCCTATGTTGCTCTCGTTTGCGCTGGGTGGATCCATGCTCTTGCGGATGTTGGCAGGAGCATTTCGCCATCGCTTTGGCTGGAAGTTTTGCAATGTGCGTTGACGCAAGTGGATCGGGCTTGGGAGCAAGGCCCGACGGATGGTTTATTTCCGTGGATCGTCTGGTCATGCGAAGTGCCTCTCGCACTCGCCAAACAACTTTCGCATCTCGGCGGAAAAGACCGCATCGTTAGCGAAACACTCAATCGAATCGCTTTGCTGTTGGAGGAATCCTCAGACGATCCGCGTAGCTTCTTGGTGCGGGGTGGACAAGATCTTCGTTCGCTTCTCGCCTGTATCATGCGATGTCGATGGTCTGCCGATGAAGTTGGAGCTCGCAAGTGGTACCCGCCACAGCGAAAAGCAATTGGAAAACTCGCCATCGCGACGCTCGCCCTTTGCGATGCCGAGGGCCGACAGTTGTTGTTCGATCGCGAAGATACAACGCTCGATGAGCAATTTTGGATCGAACTCAATCATTTGGCAGGTGAAAACAAGAAGCTCAAATTAGCAACTTCTTGTGCACTGCCAGACTCCATCGGGAATGCACTCGGAGAGAAGCCGCCCAAGCTGCGCAAGGACGTAACGAATGACGTGCTGATGCCAAAGCATAGTCAATATTGGGACAAGAACTCGATTGTTACGATGCGGCGATCGTGGCGAGATCGAGGGTGCCGCGTCGCAGTCGATTTCTCGAGCGACGTCGTCTGGTTGGATGTACTTGGTCAAGATGGACAGCGAGTGCTTAGCGGCGACTGGGATGTCAAGGTGTTTCGAAAGCAGCAGCCTGTGCTCATCGATGTTTCTTGGCAAGAGGTTTGTTGGTTTTCGGATGACGACGTCGACTATTTGGAACTCGAGTGTGCAGTCGAAGACGTTTGCAAAATCCAGCGACAAGTCATGCTCATGCGAGACGAAGGTGTTGTCTATTTTGCCGACGCATTGATCGCGGAAAAGCCTGACGAATGGTCCGTCCAATCGCTGTGGACGACTCCTAACGATATCCACCTTCAGTCCGAGCCAAAGACGACCGAAGGCAAATTGGTTCGATCGGGAAATCAAGAACAAACCGCAGCCTTGCTTTTGCCAGTTGCAATGCCTGAGTGGCGTCGTTCACCGAGCCACGCCAAAATGGGCTTTCATGGTTCGACACTTTTTTTGCAATGCGATACGCAGTCAAAGAACCTGTATAGTCCGCTGGTCATGTCGTTGCGTGGAAACGAACGACCGCAGGCGTTCACTTGGCGTCAATTGACAATCGCTGAGGAATTGCAAATTCAGCCTCGCAATGTTGCAGAAGCCTATCGCGTTCAGGTCAATCGCGATCAATGGGTTTTCTATCGTTCACTAACTCCCTGTACGCGGCGAACGGTCATGGGCCTGCACTTAAATACCGAGTTCTATGCGGGTCGGTTTTCTCGTTCGGATGGTGAATTTGAATCGATCATCGAAGTCAATCCTGAGTAACCAATTATTCCATTTCAAACTGAATGGAAATTGCGACTGGAAGAGTATGATTGCTTGCATCTTCTTGGATAGATTCACGAGAGTCCCGGCGGGCATTGCCAGCCATCAATTGTCCGTTGGGGCCAATCTCGTAATTTCTCAACGTGCTCGGTAGTTGCAACGGCGTTGAAGACGAGATGGAGCGAACGCCCGCAAGGCGTTTTCCCATGGCTCGCGCCAACATTGCGGCTTGCGTTTGCCCCTTCTTGAACGCTTGTTTCATGGCGTCCTCCTCTTGAGCTTCCGATAAACGTGCTACATAAACCAATTGAATTTCTGGGACCCGACTGGAACTTATGTAGTTCGAACTCCCCATCAACGGCAAAATCAATTGTTGCTCCTCTGGATTCAGAACAACCTTGAGATTCTTGCCTTTGAAATCGTTCTGTTGGATCGCGGAGCGAATCGTGGAAGGAAGCAGTAGATTGGCATCCTCCGAATTCTCGTCGAGAGCCCACTCGGCAGTCAATTTGGATGCGGCCGTGTATATGCTGGGAAGTTCCGCGTCTTCGTCCGTATCTAAGGCGGGCAAAAGTGCACGTTGCGGATTGAGATTTCTCATTTGCGCAGCCTGCTGGCGAGCTTGTTTTCGGGCAAATTCGGGATCATCAACACCAGGAATGCCGAAGTTAATCATCGGTTTTGAGAACTCAACCGAACTAGGGATGGCTCCCAGGCTATTCAATTCGTTTGTTACTCGTTCTTGGTGTTCGTGAAACGTCTGAAGCGCCCTTTTGCTATCGCGACTCTCGACTTTTACCAACATGGTTAGGCGTAGTTTTGAGGGAACGACTACAACATCTTGCGCCGTGGTTACGGAGATCGTGCCTCCCCTGGACATTTGCGGGTCTTGTGCCAATACCGGGCAGGGAATGATGCCCAGTAAAGCGAAAAAGCAATTCATTCCTACTTTGCTTAATCTCCGAGTTCGAATCAACTTTGAGAACAACATGATAGAGCTACTCACTTACAAACAATTTTCATCAACCTTAAACGAAGCCATGATTCTAGCTCGATTTGATCACCTATGTGAGGAGTTGTCGAAAGTGGTGGGACGTGTTTGCTTCGATCATAACTTAGGCAGTCAGGTCGGCTAGCATAGTCAGAGGGTGCGACGAGCGCCGGCCTCAATTAGCCTCAAAGCATAATAAATCCCCAGGGCAAGCCTGGGGTATTTCGAATCCCGCCGGCCTTGGAGGTCGTACAGCTTCTTGTGCGGCGGTTCGTTCAGGTTTTTAGGCTAAACCGCACGACGAGCGGCGGCCCGTGTTATGATCGATGCCGAAGTGTTTGCCTGCGGATGAGCAATGCCCAAGCTGGCTTTTTTGGTTGCTTGCCTCTGTTTATTCAACAGTAACAAAGCACTCTCGCAATGGCAATCAACACACTACAACGTAGGTGTCGCTTGCGCAGAAACGCAGTTGCTCCTGACACTGCTCGTCCAAAAGGACCTGCTCGATGCCGCGGGCGGTGTCAAAAACGTTTTCCGGGTAAACCAGCACGGACTCTAGTACAGACGAGATCATTATTATCAATTGTCGATACTTCGAGATCATAAGGACCACCACCCAATTATGGCCTGACGACAGTTGTCGTCTTCTCGCATGTCAAGGAGTTTCATGGGAATAATAATCTCTATTTTCCGCAGGCGGATTACTGGACCGGTTTTCCGAATCCTGTGCCTACTCAACAGCCTTGCAGGTCCTGCCCTGAGCCTGGGAAATATGGGACCAGCCAAAGTGCCAAAGAGCCAAAGTGAGCGGAACTCTTCTCTCTTGAAATTATTCCAATCATTGGGTATCTTCGCACCGCATTTCCCCAACTTTAATGTGCAAAAAGGCGGTCGCAGCGATGCCGGACATGCAGGACGCAGTGAACAACGAGAGTTCGCGAGAGGGCGCTTCCCCCCAAGGGGCGACTCCTGCTCAGTTGTCGCAGATACAGGCAATCGTCGACGATACTTATGAAAAATATAAGAATGTCGATGACGGAGCCGTCGCGACTTACATCCCCGAGTTGGGCAAAGCCGACCCGAATCACTTCGGCATCTGCCTGGTTACGGTGGATGGCCATGTAATCCGCGCGGGTGATTGGGACAAGGAATTCACGATCCAATCCATGTGCAAGCCGTTTGCCTTCCAGATGGCCTTGGAACAATGCGGCATGGACGAAACCCTCAAGCACGTCGGTGTTGAGCCGAGCGGCGATGCCTTCAACTCCATCGAGCTGGACCCCAAGACCACGCGGCCCTTCAATCCCATGATTAACGCGGGCGCCATCGCCATCGCTTCGCTGATCAAGAAGTCGCCGGTAGAGGCCGGTGTTCAGGCCTTTGTCGATAAGATGAGCGAGGCTGCGGGCAGGAATCTGAGCATCGACTTGGCGGTGATGCAATCCGAGTCGCTCACTGGCAACCGCAACCGCGCCATCGCCTATCTCATGCACAACTTTGGCGTCATTGACGAGCAGGTGGACCAGTCGCTGCACCAGTATTTCGCGCAGTGCTCCCTGCTGGTCACCTGTCAGGACATGGCCATGATGGGAGCGACCCTGGCCAACATGGGCTCCAACCCGGTCACCCAAACGAACGTCTTTGATTTCCAGTACATCAAGTACATTCTGACGGTGATGTTCACCTGCGGGCTTTACGATTACGCGGGTGGCTGGGCTTTTGAAGTCGGCCTTCCGGCCAAGAGCGGAGTCGGCGGCGGTATTTTTGGCGTAGTGAACCGGCAGTTGGGCATCAGCGTCTATTCACCGAAGCTGGATGCCCAAGGCAACAGTGTGCGCGGCATTCTGGCTTGCAAGGAACTCGCCGGTCATTTCGGACTTCATGCCTTCGAGTTCACCAATGTCGGCTCGAGTTTTGTGCAGTGGTTGCTGTAGCACCGCTGGACCGGTCTTCCGATTCGTGTATCCTGTTCCCGGCGTGGGATCGGCGTCAGGTGTATAGAAAGCGCCTGCAGGGTCGACAGAACGATTCGATCGCAGTCCGGTGTTCAGCGCTTCACTCTACGGCCTGGTCCAGAGGGGTTGCGTGGCGCACTTCTGGATTTGCGAGCGATCTATTTGGTTCCGCCTGGGCAGCCTCTGCGGTCCATGGAAATGCATCCATCCACGGATCGCGTCGCAGTCGCTGAAACCGCTGCTCGCATTCTGGACGACACGGAAACCAAAGATGCACGGATGGCCTTAGTCAGTTCCAATATCGGTCGAGCCGCAGAGTTGGTGATAGCCATGACCAAGGATTTGCCATTTGACGAGAGCGAAGAGTATCGACGCATACCTTGGATATGGAATGTGGCCATTGCGGCTGGGAAACAAAATGACACCCAGGTGCTGCGCGAACTATTGCGAGCTGCCTTGCCGTTGCCAGGACAACCATTGCGGGATTGGCAAGCGGTGGTCATCGGGGGTGGCGTGATCAATGGCTTGTCGCAAACAGGACACTGGCCACGCGCGCGATTGAAGGAGATTATGAAGAACGAAGCAGATTTGTTAACACGTTGGCAACGCAGCCTTGATCTGGCAGCAAAAATGGCTGACGACGAGCGTGTGCGGAAGGGGACGCGGTACGATGCGCTCCGCATAATTCCATTGGACCCAACCCAATTGCACCTCGATCAATTGCGGAAATACTTGTCCAAGGATGTGGATGGTGAATTGCAGATGGGCGCTGTGAGTGGTTTGGGCGATGTCGATCTGCCGGTGGTTACTACATGGCTAAAGGAAAATATGATGGATTTCAATGCAAACAATCGTCGACTGGCAATCGAGGCGTTAGGGCGAAATGACGACCGCCTGTCCGGACTGTTGGATGCGATCGACGGCAAGCGGATCGACAAGAGCGAGATATCCAAGTCCGTGATAGACGGACTTTTTGCATCGAAGAATCCATCGCTGAGATCGAAATCCGGAGCGTTGCTGAAGAATTAGCAGTCCTGAGTCGCAGGGCTAACCTGAGTTAGAGCTCCTATGTCTTTCGCCCCCAATGGGGCAGCCCCCTCAAACCGCCAGCAATTGCGAAACCCAGCTCCATAAAAACACCCACGTACGTAGAATTAAAAATACGGCACTATTGACGTACGGCGTTTTTGACGTGCTATTGCAATGCGGTTCTCACGTTTGAAAGGCAAAATATCCCTGGTCATCCTAAGCACAAGTGCATGAATCTTTCGGTGGAATTTGGCCCTGTTCCACGAGGTCCCGTTCCGTAGGATGGGACCATTGTCCCGTCCGATGATTCGTTCGGGACAATGGTCCCAAACTACATTTTACTGCCGAAAACTGCGGCTAACACCGTGTGCATAATGCTTGTTTTCACGCCGAGACTTATGCGGAAGTGCTTAGTACCCGCCGGGCGTAGAGAAATCGCTGTAGCTACTGAACTCTTCGTGCCGCTCTGGCGCTTTGTTGAGGAATCGAGTGTAGTCGCTCTCCCAGATGAGCTCGATGTCCCCAATCGGACCATTTCGCTGCTTGGCAATGATGATTTCGGCTTGTCCCTCGAACTGCGCTTTATCTTCACCTCGATGGTAGTAGCCTTCGCGGTGGACGAACATGACAACGTCCGCATCTTGCTCGATTGCACCTGACTCGCGAAGATGGCTTAATTTGGGTCGATGGTCTTTACCGTCTTCTGCTTGCCGATTGAGTTGAGACAAACAAAGGATCGGCACGTCTTGTTCCCGAGCCAACATTTTCAGCCTACGAGCGATCTTGGCTACCTGCTCTTGTCGTGGATCCTTGGGGTTGTCCGGATTCAATAGCTGCAAATAGTCGATGACGATTAGGCCTAGTTTCCGTCCACCTGGCTTTCGCAACTCCTGTTGTGTGATGCGTCGCGCGACGGCCGCCACCTCGCTGACCGTGCGACTTGGAGCGTCATCGATGTAGAGGGGAGCCTGCGCGACTTTGGCTGCGTGCATGAGAAGTCGTTTTTGGTCGTCCGGAGTGATTGTGCCTACACGGAGTCGCGAACCATTTACCTTTGCAACCGAGCAAAGCAAGCGATCGACCAATTCGATCGCGTTCATTTCCAGGCTAACAAAAAGTGTTGGAGCTTTGTCCTTCATCGCCACCTGTTCTGCAATGTTCATCGCAAATGCAGTTTTACCCATACTGGGACGAGCGGCTAGGATAATCAATTCGCCGTTGTGCAGTCCGCCGGTCATTTCGTCAAAGTCGGTGAAATGGGTTGCAACGCCGTTTTGCAACTGTTCACCTTGCATTCGCAAATCGATCCGAGTCATGGCTGCTTTGAGGACTTCGGAAACAGACGCTGCCGAGTT
>Ga0247840_10006712_pt1 | contig 16410 bp, 11 predicted proteins | sample LaCruzMarch2015__FD_192404 | JGI IMG/M metagenome (GOLD analysis project Ga0247840, IMG submission 192404) | Freshwater microbial communities from meromictic Lake La Cruz, Castile-La Mancha, Spain - LaCruzMarch2015_17m | ecosystem: Environmental > Aquatic > Freshwater > Lake | place: Spain... | reverse complement strand
CTGTCCGCCTAGTGATGCAAAATAACCAGCAATGTTAGTACTTAGCGTAGTCTTGCCACAGCCACCTTTAGAGTTTGCAATCAGTATATTTTTCATATGATGGTTCCGAAATGGCAAATATGCCTTCGGATAAAATCATACTGTAATTTTACTAACCTCGCTGTATAGTTTTATCGTATGAAAAAAATATTAAAGTCTGAAATTAAAATTCATCCAATTTTTGGTGGAATTTTCTATAATAAATCAAGCCAATAGCCAATGCCACTCCAACCACGTCTGCCATCCAATCATCCAAACCAGGAAACCGCCTGGGCAACCAAATCTGATGCAGTTCATCCAAAACGCCTATTAGTATTGCTGCTGCCGTTGTTGTTACGACAGAGAGTCGGAATCCACTCACCATAAATAGGGTCAGGCTGAAGAAAAAAACGACATGGGCCAACTTATCCCAGGGTGGGGAAAACAGAGAGCCTGCACCATTTTGAGCCCCACCAACGAACAACGCAATTAACATACAAAGAGCTGCTAGAGAAGGTAGCCAGCTTTTAACCAATCGACTTAAGGTAATCATACCAAAGTCTTTTTTATCGGGACTTATTTTATAGACCAGACAACCCTTTATCTATATTCGACTGATTAGTGTTGGGCGCAGTAATTACTTTCTTTGATTTTTCAGTTTCTAGCTGAGTATCTGATGTGTGTTTAGCCGCAGGTAATTCTTTTTCACTTTTAGCCTCAGGTGAAACAGGTGTGGCAGATTCGGATTTTTTCATATCTGCAAACGCACCTACATACTCAATCTTAGCTTTTGACTTAAGCATATCCATTTCTTTTTTAACAGATTTTGATTTACTTTGGTTTAAGAAAAACTGTTCAATGAAAGGCGTTGCTTTTTCACGTGAAATCGGCACTGATTGGGAAGCTGCTAAATGTAAAACATTTATAGAACGCCCTGTAGGAAGTATTATCAAATCGCCATCCTTAAGTGGTTGCAATTTTTTCAGCATATCCAACGGCAATTGTTCAGCGGCTCTGACATTACTATTTGCTGTAAATTGATAGTTTCTATTTTTTAACCAAACTGCGATTTCATTTATGTTTTTAATGTCTTTCAGGCCAGTTTCAACTTCTGCCAATTTATCATTACTTACATCAATGACTAATTCCTGCAGGCGGAATATACGGCGATTAGAAAATAACTCAGGGTTTTCTTGATAAAATTTATCAACTTCTGCTTTGCTCGGTTTAGCAACCTTTGACATAAGTTGCTCTAAATATGCTTGAGCTAATATTTCATCTTTAGATGACTCAAGTGCCTGCAAAATTCTTGGATCACGATCAAGTTTTGACTCTAGCGCTTGTTGTTTCAACAATTGCTGTTCTACCAAGCGGGTCAATATATGCTTTGGTGCTTCTTTGCTTTGCGCTTCACTTACTTGGCCCATTCTTGCAATTTGGAAATTGACTTGGTGAATAGATATTTCATCACCATTCACTTTAGCGACAACTTGAGTTTTTAAATCACTTTTTTCTGCCGAGTCTTTTTTTCCACAACCGGTTGAAAAAATTGTTGCAATAGCCAAAGTTAGAAGCAAGTATTTATTTGTGGGACGCATATTTATCTCTTATTTATATCTGAAGTGCTATCACTATAAGAAAGAAATATGAATTTAATATGTCAGATATAGGTATTATTTAAGATTATGAAATTATTAGCATTACCAATACTGCCAATTACCCGTTATAACTATCCAAATACCAAGAAGCCCATTAGTTATCGCATGCGCAAAAACTGGTACCCATAAATTTTTATACATTTTATAAAGCGTGCCATAAACTAGTCCTGCGAAGAGTCCAGCAAGCCAAAGATGATGTGCTGATGCAAACAGACTGGACGTAATAATTATGGATAATAATGAAATATGTTCTGGATAAACCCTGAGAAAATCTTTGCTATCAATCCAGCGTATTAAATATGAACGCCAGAATAATTCCTCCATCACTGGAACAATCATTGCCGCACCTAAAATACGTGTTGATAACCATAGGAATGTTGCGAACTGATCTTGATCTTGAATAGGATTAAAGGCTTGAACATCATCGCCTAAGGTAGCCCATGCAGGATAAGGCAGTATCCAGACAAGAAGGACTAATATGCCTGCGATTGCAGCATAGACTAAATGAATTGCTTTTGGCCTAACCGTCAGTTCGACATAATTACGCCAAAAATAAAGCAATAACGAAAGTACAGCAACTATTTTAACTACATACAACCATTTAACATCTACGCCTATAATTTTGAATAGCGTGATTAAATAGTCGCCTAATGCCACAAATAACATGTACGTAGCAAAGGGTAGAACTCTGGAAAAGGCTATGTTTTGAATTATCATGCATTCACTCAATATCTGATTACAGATAATATACAGCCAATATTACGGGATTATTTCTAATCTCCTAATAGCAGATGCATGGGACTTGCAACACCTTGTTTTTTATGGGTATCCGTAATTTATGATTGATTTTGGTTTTTGTCACTGAGAAGAAAAAACAAATTGTATGATTGATTTGGCAATTTAACTCAGAGATTAGACTGTCATATAGTGGACACTTGAATAACATCATCATCAACGCAGTTCAGTAACCAATAAATTTCCTCTATTAGGCAGCAACGTGTGAAATTGAGTCTAAGGGGAAAATGTTGCAGTTCGCCTTGAATGATTTGAAATCAAGTATCTGGTCAGAAGTATCTAGTAGTTTAGTGGCGATTCACTTTTTTATTTCTACGTGCAACCACACCCAATAGCCCCATACCAGCAAATAATAATGTGTAAGTTTCTGGCTCAGGTACTGGGGTTACTAAGAAGCCAGATAAAGATTGTAATACTGTATTTTCTGGTACTTCTAGCCAAAAGTGGAAACCATTGTTAAAGTCAATCACCGCACCATTATTTGCCTGAGCGAAGATAGAGCCAAATACCTCGAATGTTCCTCCATCCGAAGGCAGATCAAATGCGATATCAGTTTGATAGGTAGGCTTATCATCAGCAACACAGTCTCTAGAATAACCTTCAAATATGGGGTTACAAAAAGACACGGGATTAGCAGTAAATAAACCATCAATACGTTGAACACCACTACCAGTGACTACGCCTAAATCAAAAGTTGCATAGTCGAAAGTTCCATCACCTAAGCCTGGAGTAATACTTCCGGTAAGCTTCGCATATAACACTGCTTTATCTGAAGCACCTGAACTTATGACTGTAATCTTATCGCGAAAACTTGCATTTGCCGAAGCAACTGCAGACTGCGAAAAAAAAGGCTCATTACCTGCGTTGGCGAACGCACTTAATACCCCTTGCGGTACATCAGCCGAAGCGTTTGAGCTCGCATTCCCTGCCGCTACGGAGCCGTTTACATTTGATAAGCTTCTTTTCTCAAGCCCTGTATTCTGTCTCCATTCCCCAGGCTGGACGTCTACGGTAACGTTTACATATGATTCGGGAGTAGGTGCTACAATGATTACACCCCCACCTGAACCTCCTGAAGTTGCAGCATTCCCAGTAAGAGTGAATGCGATCAATAGAGACGAAAGAAGTATTATTGCCCGCTGTTTCATTATAGTTTTCCAAGAAGTGATGATTTATTTATCCCGTGCATCAGGATATGCTGGCTATTAAGGCATTCATACTTAACTTCCCATTGAGCTATTAAATAAAGTATAGCTACATTAAGCAACATGTATCTAAACAATAACCCAATGCAGCTGAAAAACACGTTTCACTATAATCAATACCTACTGTAGTAGGTTTCATGATGGCTCCTTATGACTGGCTACACTCACATCTTTTTAACACCCGTTGCAGGGGGGATGCGTCCATATCATTCGGATACCCTTTTTTATTAATTAGTCTACTTGCTACTGCCTATCTTTTCGCCATCAATTTTATCTTGTTGGTTTTGTAAAATATTTTCCAACTCCACTCGTTTAAGCTGAAAAAATGGCTCATCTCTCATAATGGCGGTATAGAGGCTAGGCTTATCATATATATCAATTAAATCAGAACCAAACTGATGCAAATTGGCATTTTTCTGCTCACAACTACTCAATGAGACATTGGTTTTAGAAAGGTTAGAAGATAATGTTTTTCGCTGATTATCATTCACTTTAAGGTCTGCTTGTGCTTGTTTAAACTGTAGCGTTACATCTGCCAAGCTTTTTTGCGTGCTTTCTAATAATGCTTGCAGCTCTTGCTGCTTGATTTCTAACGCAGTTTTTTCGCCATTTACTTTAGTGAGTTCACTTTGCAAACCACCTAATTTACGCTGCGCTGCACCTAGATTTGCACTACGCTTTTGCAATTGCTCATCATTACTTTTTACTTTATCTTCAAGCTCTTTTTTTTGCAGATCAAACTGTGCCTGCATATTGACTTTTTCTTGCTCCATTTCCTGCTTAGCTTTTTGTACCATTAACGCAGCACGTCTAGCCGCTTTATCTTTCTTTTCTGCGGCAATTGCACTATCTGGATACACGAACCCTATAGCTAAAGAAGCTAAAAGTAACCACAATATTTTATGACTAGGTATTAGTTTCATCGTCAATTCCAGTCAATTAAAATTTAGCGTTTAGGTCGAGCATTAGTACGTCAATTGAAAGTGGGTCTCCTGAAGGTACGCGTGGTTTAATTTCATCTGCACTGAACCATCTTGCAGATAACCAGGTATTTTCACCTAAGCCGTAACTAGCACCAGCAATCCAACCTTTTGCATTGGTACCGCCAAGATAAAAGTCTGAGTCTGTATAAGCATCAAGCACTGCATCTGCTTCAATACGCTTGTAAGCAGCAAAGGCTTGCCAATCGTGCAATTTATAAGTCGTTGGCATACCTACTGTTAGCTTAACTTGGTATGCGTCTGTTTGTTGTTTATCAAAACCAAACAAACTAAAATTAGTTGCACCAATTCTTTTTACTATCTCCTGCTTATCGTAGCCAATATTTTTAACATAATCACCAGACAAAATAATATGTACGGGATTAAATGTAGCCAAATCAATCTGGCCCGTGATATTTAGGTTTCTGAATTTAGAAACCAAACCAAATAGCTCATTAGCCCCTCCTCCACTATTGTTGATGTCATAAACTGAGTTTCCCTTCGTACGGAAAACAGGCGCAGTTGCTCCAAAAGGTGATGATATCCCAACAAGAAGTGGGTCGTTATTTATTCCTTCTACATTATCAAACTCATACAATGCTACACCAAATTTGACTGTTGAAAGATTCGCTGAAGTCCATTTAATCCCTGCTTGTGATCCATACATCCATTTACTTTTAGACTCTTCGGTGTCACTTCCTTCAATTTCGTCTAATGGAAAAGCACCTAGTGTTGCGAATGCAGACCAGCTATCGTTGAGCCTAGGCGTAAAGCTTGCCGCAGCACCATCAAACGCCAAATCTTGATCCCACATTAAATCTGTTGAAAAGAACGGATTCGTAAATCGACCACCCACCACATTTAACCATGGCGCCACCTCAGCATTCACGTAAGCGCGGTCTAAGCCAACGTTGTATTTAGCGCTCGCAGCTTCCTGCGTCTGGTTAGGTGATATGGGGTCATTTTCCCCACCAGTAGTGATTCTAATACCGCCACTCACCCAGTCGTTGACTTTAATTTTTGCCCCTAATCGTGCACGAACTCTTGCCCTATCTCGATCTTTTGTAGTGTTTTTTAAATCAGTTCCATTTGCAGGATTGAAGTCAATCTCAGCCTCTGGATTACTATCTGCAAACCGATCATTTTGATACCTTAAACGCATATCACCTTCAAACGTAAACCTGTCTATCCAGCTTGGCAAACCTAAGCGTTCACCTGCCTTAATATTAAGCTTAGCCATCACTTCTTTTTTAATTTCTTCCTTCATTTCTTTTTTAACTATTTCAGGCACGTATTGCACTCTCACCATTTTTTCATCAACAGCCTTTGCAACCGCACCTTCACTTTGTGCAGCCTCAGCAGTTAAAGCATCTTTTTCTTGGGCTTTAAGTGCATCTTGACTTGCTTGCTTTAATAAATTGTCAGCCTTATCCTTACTCAGCACGCCTTCTTGTACCAACAAGTTAACTAGATTCGTTGTGGTAGCGCGTAACTGCTCTAAAGATTCACGCTCACCAGCATGCGCCGTGTTTATTGCTGTTCCTAGACAAAATGTAGCAATTGCCGCAACAATTGGTTTTAAAGTTGTGCGCGTACCGTTAAGCCTAGTATTAAAATCTTTAGTATTGAAATCTAACTTGGCAGTGAAATCGCGACCTTGATTTTTTGAGTCTCGCTTGATTTGTTGTGCTTGCATCATGTTAATTTCCGTTTTATTTTCAAAAAAATTTGTCATTACATTCCTAACTTTAATGTGAATCATGCTCAACCTACAGATCGCGCAGTGACTCTAAGCTTGATTGGTTGAGGCATATCGCTTGGAGGTGACTCTGATAGCGGCGGCAGGTTATCTAAAGCCTTTCTCACTAATGCATCTTTTTCAGCATCGCCACTAGAGCCAACTAATTCATAACGCTGAATTCGACCGCCAGCCGCCACCCAAACCTTAACAAGCACTTTATATGAGCCATTTCCTAGGGTTTTATCCTTAGCTATCGCATCTTCAATCTGGTTCTTAATCAAATCCGTGTACCATGCAAACTGATACTTGCTAGGGCCGCCACCAATCTTGGTGCCTATATCGCCACCTGTATATTCATTGTTTACACTTCCTGCAGCAAATGGGCTAGGGCCATCACCTGCCGTACCTTCCATTTTAAGAACTTCTGCCGGAGGCGTTTGCTCGGGTTTGGGTTGAGGAACCTCTTTCACTTCTTTTGGCTGATCTTTAGGTTGCTCCTTGGGTGGCTCTTTTGGTGGAGGAGGTGGTGGTGGAGGCGTATCAGGCAATAGTTTAATGGTGGTAATCGCTTTTTTTCCTGGCGCACTGCCAGAAAATAATCCTTTAAGCATGTACCCAAACAATCCTAAAACAAGCACTGCAATCAACACCATAGCAATGCGTTTTAGCCAAACAGCACCTGCACTTGGCTCTTGCTCATCATCATCTTGGTAAATTTCTGGGCTTTGCATCAGGTACCTATCTTTCCTGTCACTAGGCCTACGTTGGTAATTTCCATTCTTGTTACAAGATCAATCACGCTAATTACACCTGCATATGGCGCTTTTGCATCACCACGTATCATCACTGAAAATTGTGGGTCTTTGGCTCTTGCTGCATTGAGTTGTGTTTCAAGCTCAGCTAAGCTAACGCCGATACCATTAATCAACACACCCCCACCTTGCTGCACCTGCACTATTTTCACATCGTGCTTTTCGGTGCTGGGTTTGTTAGACGGCTTTGGCAAGTTCATCGTCAATCCTTGCACGCCAGCCGTGGTCATCAAGATAAAAATCACCAACAACACATAAGCCAAATCTAACATTGGCGTAATGTTAATGGTGTCATAAGGTTGAGCATCGTTTTGTACTTGCATTTCGTTAGATCACCTGTTTCTTAGTTACAAGACCTACTTCAGTAATATCAAGCTTTTTGCATATACCAAGCACTTCGGAAACTTTATCAAATTGAGCTGAGGCGTCCGCTTTTAACACTACTGGCAAGTCTGGATTGCCACTTTTGAATTCAGCCAGCCTTTGCTCTAGCATGGCCATATCAACAGGGTATGCATCCAGATACACTGAGCCATCACTGGTAATGGTAATAGCCCGCATCTTTGGTTTTGCAAGAGGCGCAGTGGACTGCGTTAACGGCGTATCCACCTTCACACCTTGCACAGACGCTGTAGTCATAATGATGAAAATTACCAGTAGCACATAGGCAAGATCTAGCATCGGCGTGATGTTAATCTCGTCGTATAGCTGATTCTCTTCTTTTACGCCTTCAGACATGCTGCCCCGTTCGCACTAATGAATTGTTGCATTAGCAAGATAATCATTTACCGTACAACTCAGCTGTTCGTGTGACAAACTCATCCACAAAAATCTGCATTGCGATGGTAATGTTTTTAATTCGACTAGCTAAATAGTTGTAACCAAACAGCGCTGGGATTGCCACTGCCAAACCTGCTACCGTCGCTAACAAAGCAGCGGCAATACCAGGCGCAATCGCATTCACGTTTACGTCACCAGCCGCAGCAATGGCAGCAAAGGTAATCATTACACCAACAACAGTACCTAAAAGCCCTAAGAACGGACCTCCAGAAATAGCGATGGTAAGCAACACCATACCAGCGTTTTGTTTTTGCGTTTCGCGTACCAAGTCAGCATCAACAGCTGCTTTAATCGCATCCATTGAAGCACCACTTAATGCCAGCTTCTCACCGTCAGATTCACGTTTACGAATTTCTCTAAGACCCGCTGTGTAAAGTTTATAGAGTGTTGAGTGTGGGTACTTTGCACCTTTATCCAGCGACAGCAAGTCGTTACCTGCATTTTGAAAGCGAGCTAAGAATCGCTTATTATCTTTATCAGTCTTCGTCACAAGCACGGCTTTAGCCCACATTACCCATACGCTAATCGCAAACATCACCGCTAAAATACCAATCACAATTTTTGCATCTAGCGTAAGGCTGTTGATTAATATGCCGATGTAATTAGCCTCACCTTCGCCTTCTTCAGCTTCACCGCCCTCACCCATCTCAATTTTTAGTAATTGGCTATCCATACCCTGTGCACTGGCAGTCAGCTTTAGCCAGTCTGCACTGCGGGCTACATTGGCAATCTGCATTTCATCCATTTCACCTGTATAGCCATCACCAATTTTAATATCAGACTTAACATCAACCACTGGCGCATCACCCGTTGCAACGGCAATACCATTCACATATACATTCGCTTTACTACCATCTAGCGTAAAAGCTACGTGCTGCCATGCCGCAGCTTTAATCTCTCCACCTGAAATGTTACTCGCACCAACGTTCAGGCTTAATTTCAAACCATCCATCTTTAAACTAATCGCATCACCTTGGCTATACAAAATAGCTGGTTGCACTACATCGGCAGGCTTAATCCAGGCAGACCAAGTAAAGCCCGCACCCGCAGATTGCTTAACTGCAGGGTCAACTGAGATCACAAAAGGCTTGCCTGCAAATACAGCGGCTTCACCAATTAAAGCAGCTTTTTGCAATGTGATTTCACCGCTCGCCTTCATTGCAGAAGTGGAGCTATCTACTATCAATGTTTTTTCAGCGAAATGAAACGCTGCTACCGTGTTCGCATCCCAAGTTGATTTTGCATCAGCGCTTGCTGTGGCATTCTCGTTACCTGAATATATCCTAAAATGTGCATCTTTTTCAGCTGCATCAATCGTTGGCAGTTGTACCCAAATAACCGCTAGTTCGTTTACCGCATCATATTTTTCAATGTGGTATTTCAATTCCGTTTTGTCATCTGCGGCAATAAAACGAATATCAGAACCATCAATATTGGCGCCAGTAAAATCAAAGTTACCTGAGTGCAAACGTACAATGACAGGGAAATTACTCACCGCTGGCACGCCAACCGTATTCACAAGCACTTTTTGATTGACTGTCCAATCAGCATTCCACTCTGCAAAAGCAGCTTGTGGAAATATTCCACTCAACATTGTTAATAACACCAACAGTTTTTTCATACCGTAAATCCCCTGAATAATTTTTTTAACTTGCTATACGTTTTATTAAATCCACATCCATACTTTAAAACTCTAGCCAAACACGCATATGACTTCTAAAGTCACCGTTTTCAGTTGCGTCAGTGCTTTTTAGTGCCCAAGCCAAATCTAAATCCGCATTAAAATATTTCCATGCATTCAACCGCAAGCCAACACCAGTGCCAGATAATATGGTCGTACGATCTTGGTCGGATGGGTTAATTGTTCTTAATTGAGCAATATCGTAAAAAGCTGAAAGCTTGAGGCTCTGAATCCAGCTAGTATTTTTAAATAGTGATGGTGTGCGAATTTCTAAGGTTGAATGTAATCCTTGATCACCTGAAACTTCAGCATCTAGATAGCCTCTAACAGTATCCACCCCACCAGCTAAAAACTGCTCATTTGAAATAAGTTCTGCACCTGAATATTGACCATCCAGCTTTGCAAAACCTTCAAAGCCAAAAGGTAGGTTTTGAGTTCGTTGTACCTCAGCTTTTGCTACAAAAAAATTAGCTTTTGCGCCTGATCGCTTAGATTCAAATTCAACTTCATCCGACACCAATCCTCTTAAACCAGCAGTAAGGCCCGTAGTAAATTGCGTTCTACCTGATGCACCCTGCCACGTACCGTTATAAAGCGCAGAAACTGGCATATAAGTAATTGGCGTATAAGTAATTGGCGTATCAAAACTACCTTCAAAAACAACCGTTTGACCAAAGTCTTTATGATCCAAACCAAAAGAAATAGAGTGGTAGTAGTTATCAATCGTTGGCAAGGGCTTTATTAGACGTGCACCAAAAATAGTCCCGTCACCTAAAATATTGATACCTCCCACGGTTGCAACACTGCTTTTAGAACGCACGCCATAAAGTGCAAGTAAAATATCACTTTCATCAAAACGCATTAAATAGTTGGCCGAAAGTACTTTTACTTCTTCCGTATCTTCTGGCGAGGTTAAAAAGTTGACTGACAAACTATGCTCACGTTGCCATAAGTTATCGTAGCGCACCATACCACCCATACGCAGGCGAGTAGTGTCTTGGCTGTAGCGGTCATTAAGCTCAATGCTGGCATGTAAAGGCAGATTATCTTCTACCTTTAAATCAACATCGACTGTGCCGAATGTTTTACCGGCTTTCATTACTGGCGTAACACGCTTATCTGCAGTACGATTTAGGCGAGCAATGTCATTTTGTAGTGTAGGAAAATGTGGCACTTCACCTTCTTTTACTGAAGATGCGAATTCTTTAATTCGGCCTAATGAAAAATAATGAGAATCTTTAACACGTAAACGATTAACAGTACCTTCTGTCACCTTTAATTTTACGATTTTCTGATCTACATCTTGCTCTGGAATATCAACCAGCACCGTTAAATACCCAGCTTGATGGTAGGCTTTTTCTAATGCTTCACGCGCTGCATCAACATCTGCAATCGTCTTCTTTTCGCCCATTTGCGGGTAAACCGCCGCTTCAATTTTTTCAGCAGTTAACTTAGTATTACCTTCCACCTGAAACTCTAAAATATCAAAGTAGTTGGTATCTTTTTCGACGACCTGCTCTTTGGCAACTGGCTCTTTACTAGTAGACTCAGTGACTGATGGAGTTAAAACCTCACTTTTCGCTGGCGTTTCTGAGGGTTTAGATTCATCTAGAGAAGTTTGTGAGCTAGGATCTATCGTTGGTTTAGGTAAACTATCAACAGACGGTTGCGCTGGCAATACAAATGGCGCACCAGACTCTGACTTAATATCGGCCGTTTCATTAGCATAGGCACTGGCATATGTAGCAAGTTGCCCAAGTACGGCTAAAACTAAAGCGAGACTTGTTTTGTAGTTATTTTGCTTGCGCATAGTGAAATAAAATCCAATAGTGAAACAAAGTCCAGTAGTTAAACCAAAAGTGAATTCAAATCCAGTGAAATCAAATTCTAAGAATTACCACGGCTAAAACATGGTGATTGTTTTAGCCGTGGTAAATGTATTGCAGGTGATAATAGTGAGTTTTTATTACAGGAACGTTACATAAATACTACAGCTTTGCTTTATTCTTAAGTTTGTTGTTATCATCACTTGCAGGGTTATTTGCAGGAGAAGATTCATCCCCCAGCGAAACCACTTCAACACTAATGAGCGATGGTAAAGATACTAGTTTTTTATCGGATGATTGTGATGCCGCGTCGGCTATCTGACCACCTTGCTTACCAGATCCTGCTGTATCATTTGGTAGCGGCGCGGTAAAGCTTATGCCAGCCACACTAGCCACTGGTGCGCCTGATATACCGCCACCTGCACTAATATTATCTGCGCCAATAATGACACGAGCGCCAAGGTTGATATTACCCGCTGAACGAATACCAGCTTCTCCCGCATTAATCTCACCATAAGGTGCAAATAAGTCAACATCACCTGGTTCGCCACCTGTAGCGGTTAATGCGGCAATACCACTTCCTGAAACGGCCCCAGAGTAGTCATAAGTTACTTTGCCATCAACAATGCGTATTACTGGTGGTGGGGTAGATGATGATGTCTTAGAACCTTTTCCTGCATCAATATCAGCCAGCGCTGAATAAAGCATTAAATCACTTCCACCTAAGGTAAATACGCGAGATTGATTCACTTGGAAATCATTTCTTACCATTGCTAGTAATTCGCCACCCCGAAGAGAAACAATACCAAGATTAGTATCTGGTTTTTTAAGATTACCAGCCACCGCTAAACCTGCATTGACTAAACCGCCAGGCACTAATAATTCAATCCGCCCACCACGTTCACTTCTAATTTGACTATAAAATAGATTCAAATCTCCTGGGTGAGTCACTTGCTCATTCCCAATGTTACCGAAACCTTGCATCAGTGAACCAGCCTGAGATACTAGATTTTGATTGGTAGTAAAGCTAGGGAACATACGCAATATGGCGCGTTCTGAACGTGAATAGTCAGCACTCCCCGCTTTAATCGTTTCTCGACCACTTGCTTGTAACTCAGCAAAGAATACCTGATTAATAAATGCAGTCTGTGATTGTCTATCTAACAGCTTAAAATCAGCTAAAGCTTGAGTGCTTGATAGGCTATTATCATCAGCAAATTCACGCATAAACATGGTGAGTTTTGGTAAGTAAATGCTGGAATATTGTGACGATGGTTCTACATAAGCATTTAGTATTCCGTTGTAATCTGCCACTGCAGCTGCACCTGCATGAGCCAATATATCTGCGCCCTGCTCTGGTAAATATCCATTATATAAATTACCCACCGAACGTACGCCATCAGATGTACCTAAATCAATGTCACCGTTGGCGATTAAATGCAGTCTTCCAGGCCCTGTAATCTGAATTCCAGCTTCTGTTGCATTAATTGAATCACCATTACGCACTGGCTCATTGTAACGAATAGCATTACCCGCTGAAATCACAGAAACATCTGTTGCTTTTATGTTTTGTGCAATTAAGTTAGGGTCCACCACATCATGCCCAGCTTTAATTTCAACACGTTTAGGTGTTACCAACGGATTTTGTACTTTAAAGGTAATGTCGTTCTCGGCGTAAACACGTACTGGCTCGGCATCATCACTATGCAGCAATCCATCGGTATGGCCTGAAGTATCGCTGTAGTTACTTAGTACGCTACTGCTTGTATTTTCTGCACTCTTAAGATTAGGTGTAGTAATAACAGGCAAGCTATCAGGATTAACTTCTGACATGATTAAACTGCTAATCACTACATCATTGCCAGCTAATATAGTGGCATTACCTGTTGCTGATGGGTACAACACCACATTTTCAATATTGACATCACCCTCTGCTGCTGCAACAAATAATTTAGATGGGAAAACTCTATCATCACCCTTCACAGAAACGTCTCCAGCCAATGAAACTACGCTAATCGCTGTGTCGTCACCGTAAGTATAAAACTTAACTTTATTATTAGCCCCAGAAAGTCCACTATCATTAATGGTGGGGTTAGAAGCACTAGTGACAGCAAGGTCGCCTGTGGCAACTAAATCTACCTTAGTTTTCATTAAAGAAAGCGCAACATTCATATCAGCACCAGACTTAGCATCGACTGCACCATTACCCGAATGCAATAATACTTGGCTCACTGAATTGCCTGCTGTTACACGCACATCACCACCACCAAGTTCATAAAAATTGGCAATATCTGGGGCAGTATTTACATCACCACCCATGCGACCATTAGTCGATGCGGCTATCTGCATATTACTTACATTACCCCCAGCAACAATACTTACGTCTCCGCCACCTAGCGTTGCCACACCATTAGTAAATTTATCATATCGGCTCCACCATCTAGCTTGTGGATTGATCGTACCTGTGGAAAGTGCGGCTTGAACAAGCCAACTTCTAACATCCTGCGTTTCTGCTTTGAAAACCGAACCAGTAATGTCACCACCCGCATTGAATAGTACATCGCCACCACTATCCGCATAAAACTCGCGGTTTGTATTAAAGTTTGGCACCATAAGTTTGAAGCCTACTGGTGTAGTCATTTGACCTTGAATAGCCACTGGATCTGGCAATCCCTCTGTGTAAATTGCCGCGCCTACGCCATTTTCTGTGCCAAGTTTAATATCATTCCCTGCAACAGCATGAATAAAACCAGTACCAGTTCTTACTAACTTAGCATCTTTTAATTCAATGTTACCTACACCCTGCTTAGCAGATTCTGGATTAACCGCGCCTGCCTCAGCTCCTGCTACCAAACGGTAGCTCCAGCTACCAGGCCTTTGCGTTAATATATTTGCAGCATTAAATTGTTCGTAATCAATGTTGCCATTAAGAATTAAGTTGTTACCCGCACGTAGCGTTAAAATACCACCACTTGGAATGAGTTGGGCAGGAGTGCTTGATGAGCTACCTAAGTTCCAATCGGCTGAAACTGTTAAATCACCAACGCTTGACACCTCAACACCAGGTGCGATTAACGCTGAAACGCCATCACGAGTTTTGGCATAACTTGCCATTAAACCAGCAACATTGTTTGCAAATGTTGTCGTGTCTGTTTTAATAGTTGTTTGTTGTGCTGCCGCAATATTACTGAAAGTATATTTTTTTACCGCTTCTACTAACACGCGATTTGCGCCCTTCACAGCTGCAGCAGCGTTTACATTCACTTTAACGCCGTTTCCTGGGCTGGTGCCTGTTCTGGCAGCTCTAAACATAACCTCACCGCCCTCTCCTTTAACCGTGCCAACTTGGTCGCCTGAAACATCAATCAGCGCACCGCCCAATCCATTAACATCAGGCGTTGCTGTACTCATAATACCCGTATCAGAAGATAACAGCACCGTGCCGCCATTACCCGTGCTACCTGCCATGCTGGTGGTGTCTGCCGTACCTTTTGCTAACAGTTCTGCACCAACGGTAAGTGTTACATCATTTTTAGCAAATACTTCAATGCTGCCGCCTTTATCGCCAGAAGCATCAATTTTGCCGTTAATAGTAATTGCGCCGTTATCTGCCATGATTTTTACATCTTTGGCTTTTATAGTATCTGCGGCTGCAATAGTCACGTCACCGCCAGTAACTACATCACCACGCACACGGTAAGACTGCGCGCCAGAGAACGTGTTTAGTGTGGCAAGGGTGCTACTCATATTTGCAATCACTTTGGCATCCAAGGTTGCGGTAGCATTTTTACCATTAGCGCCAGCTTCTGCAGCTTTAATATTGCCAACCAGTTTAGCTTCACCTTTTTCAGCAGATACTACCAGTTTTCCAGCATCACCATTACCTGCTGCGGTTAAGTCGATTAATGCACCCTGCTGAACATCTACATCACCATTTTTAGAAGTGAGAGATACCTGCCCTGCTGATAAAGCAACAGTTTGATCATTTAAGGTATAAGTACTGCCTTGTGCAAGAATGCGCGAACCACTCTCCAAAGTTACATGGTCTATTGGGTTTAAACCTGTGGCTTCTAAACTGGTTTTTCCACCACGCATATCAATGGTTGTACCAGTGGCTAACAGCACTTGCTCACCGCTCAGTTTAAGTTGCGCGCCTTGTGATGTTGCAGAAGCTAACGCTGGCTGAGTTGCTACATTACTTTGTGATTTAAGTAAACCGTTTGTCGCTTCAATGGCGTAATCAGCATTATTGCTGGCTGTTATACGCGGTGTATTGATGGTTAAACTATTGTCTGCCACTAGTTTATTTGAAGTTGGCTGATCAACCTCACGTGCTGTATTACCCTGCACTACAAACGCTTTGCTGGCAGTAACATTTACTTGGTCAAACCCTGCTAAACGCACCGTGTTATTACCATTCACCACTGTTTCAGCATTAATATCTAACGTACCTGCGCCTAACGTTGGCGTAGTGCCTGAGCCAAGTGTAGCAGCAGGTGCAAAAGTAGCATTATCATTATTGGCTAAGGTGATATTTCTGGTAGTAATGGTGGCGGTTTTACCTGCATTTTGGTAACCAGCTATCCCCGCACTTTGCAACGTTAAATCAAAATTGTTATTACCAAAACTTGCATCGCCATATAAATCTATGGTGGATTGGCTTTGTAAAAATAAGCTACCTGCATCAACAAATTTATCCAGTTGTGCCTTTTTAAGCCATAAACCATCAACAACAGCTTCGTTATTGTCTGGCGCACCTAAACTAACATGACTAGATGAAAAACCTAAAGCGGCTCCATCGGCAAAATCAATATCACCTGCAATGTCAATTTTTTTAGAAGCATCTAGCAATAT
>Ga0247840_10006707_pt1 | contig 16415 bp, 20 predicted proteins | sample LaCruzMarch2015__FD_192404 | JGI IMG/M metagenome (GOLD analysis project Ga0247840, IMG submission 192404) | Freshwater microbial communities from meromictic Lake La Cruz, Castile-La Mancha, Spain - LaCruzMarch2015_17m | ecosystem: Environmental > Aquatic > Freshwater > Lake | place: Spain... | reverse complement strand
TGTTTTGCCCGAAATTGTATATTGCATTTGGGTCCACAGCATCTTGAAAGCAACGAAAGTTTATAGTTGTTGCTTCCAATCTCATAATAGCAGTTCCCCCGGCTGAAACAATGTCTAACTGATTAAAATCTGTCTGCCTTACGTATGATGCTACTGCCCCATCTGACGACCTTTTAAACTGTACTGATCCATATACACCTGTTGCACCTATTGTAACCGGGCCTATAAAACTTGCACTTGTACCTGATAATGTACCTGTAAGCGTACCGCCTGTCAATGGCAAATAACCACTTAAAGCACCTCCATAATTTGGTATGTTTAGCGTATTTGATACAAAGGTCGCAGCACCAGAAGTCCCAGTTGTAGTTAGCGTAATTGTCCCCTGCTTACCATTGATCTGGTTTTGTACTTTACCAAAGGCTTGTAAAATAGTATCCGCTGCAACTACTGCACCACCTGTGACTGATAAGCCTGTTAATAACTTTGACGTTATCCTAGCATCCGTAACAATCCCTGCTACTGTCGTTCTATACGCTATATTATCGCCTGTTATGGCAATAGGTATTATATTAGCATCTGCAACCGATCCCGGTAGCGCAGTAAAATCCTTTAAATAAACTCCATTAATTACTGGCATATCTTTTTAAATTACAAATACATATTCATCGTTGCCGTTATCCACATACACACCTGCATTCTGCGCCCATACATAGTAGTTAATCTCGGCATCTACTATTGCGCCATATCCTGTGATAACTCCTGTAAATTTAACAAAATCTTCGCTAGTTCCGCTAATCTCTAAACTTTCTAAAAATCCCTCACCTGCATCTCCCTCATTCGTATCGGTATTAATCATTGACCAATCCATCATCGTTCTTGACCTTCCTAATGCTTTTAAATCATTCCATCCTATGATTGCCTGATCTACGGCATAAACCGCCTCAAAGTTTACAGAATAGGAATGTAACTGACCTAACTGCTTCTGCCCCATTTCCTGAGTGCTTTTGCAAGTCTTAATAAAACTGATTAATTCGCTCAAAGAATTGCTCAATAAGCAACCAACTGGCAAATCATTAATGTAAAGCATTAAGTTAGTCATAGCCTGTTATGTTTCCACTAAATTTAATAAAATCCTGAACCTGTCCAACTATCTCTAAATTTTCTATAAATCCCTGTCCTTGTTCGCCCTCTATTCCATCGCCTGTAATTTCCCAATCAATCTTAACTCTTTCAAGCGATTTTAAGCCTGTCCAAGACATTATACTGTTATCGGTAGTCATAACACCATCAAATGGTATTGAGTAGGTGTAAAGCCTTCCTAATTGAGATTGCGCGCCCGATTGAGTAGTCTTGCAAGTTCCTATAAAACTAATCTGCTCTGACCTACTAAATGAACTTAAACAACCTACTGGCATATCGTTTATATATAACATCATGGCGTTCCTTTTACTGTTACTCTAGTTGTCGCTCCGTAATCTGGTATTTTAAGATAATCCAAAGCAATCTCTGCATTTACAACCCTGCCTAAAACTGCCTTGCAGATATTTTGTTGCAAATCATAGTTTAGCGATAAATTCATAAAGTATCCATCAATTGAGTTAATCGACCATCTGGTGACGGGATTAAAGTACCCAAAGATAGAGCCTTCAAATCTAACAAATGGTCCTGCAAATAATCTCTGTTTTTCTTCAACTGCTATTCTTAGAAATTGTTTATTTGCCTCATAAGGCTCAGCTAATATGCTCTCAGATAATCCACGCCTTACCCATCCTTCTGTTAACGTAGTTTGATCATCCTGATAAATAGCACCTACGTACATTTTATTAGGACTGTCTCCATTAAATACATTGATAGTCTCTGGCACAAAAGTAAATTTGCCTGTTTGCGTAGCCGTATGTATCTCTCCAACATCATCACCAAAATCTAAAAATACGTATGCTGAAATCCTAGTATAAACAATGTTATGAGTAGTCCAAGGTGCTAATATTCTAAATGTAATATTTCCGCTAATAGGCACAGGATTAGATATAATTGTTTCTGTACCTCCAACTCCTATTTGACTATTAAGCTGATAATAATTTATGCCAGGCTGTACTGGTGTTATTGCCCAGCTTCCATCTGCCTGTAAATAATGAGTGTTTAATCCATCGTATAAACTAATGACAAAATTCATATCCGTTCCATACAAAGGATTAGGATTTTCATATTCAATAATAAACTTTACTCTTTCTTGATTTGTTATGTTAAATGTTACAGGAATTAAGTTATTGTTTTGATAATAGTTAGTCAATACCGGATAATTGCCTTCAGTAGTATAAAATATTACGCCACCAGTTGGATATAAACCTGCATACATTGTGCCTGTTTTAGTATAGCCGGGAATTATTACGGTATCACAGGGACCAATAGGATCACCTACGCAACTTCCTGCACCTGCTAAATTAGGATTAGCTAACATTTCATCCGTATTTTCAATCTTGCCATACAAATAAGACATAGACGCATTTTTATATGGTCTATCAATCATTTTCATTTGGTCTGTATTGATATGGAAGTAAGGCGCTAAAACAATGCCCTCACTCTCACCTCCTAAAGTAGCATCTAAGTCAGTAGTTATAGTTGGCTGATCATAAATCCGGTATCCATCTAAATATCTACGGAATACTAAATCACCACTTAAAGCTAGTTCAGTTGGTCTATAAATATACCATTCGCCGTCACTTTGCACAATTACCGCAGTCCATTCCTCTAGTATTGACCTTAGCACATCCTCACAATTCATTGGCGTAAACTGATCATCCTTTAAATACCGCTCAGCATTTACATAAGCCATATCAAAAGGATCATAAGAATCGCCCTGAGTCATGCTTGTTTCATAAATATTAACGCAAGTATTAAGAACTAAACTAGGTGCATCTAAACGCACTAAACAGGCTTGTATAACCTCTATAAATGTTTGCTTACCTAAATAGAAATTTCCATCATTCTGGACATAGGATAAGTTTTTAAGCAACCCTATTCCATCTACTGCATTTACAGAAATAGCATAAGGTGCAAAAGTAAATGATTCCTGACATCCATCTGGAATGATAAAGCCTTGCCAGATTAAATCATCAAAGTTTCCAGGACTTGCATAACAAACACCATTTGCATTTGCATAGGCTTGACCTTCAGCAGTAAAACCTGTATCAGCATCTGCCAAAGCCTGAGCCGCTGCCTGACTGGTAACGCTTGTATAGTTTTTAGTAAATACCTCTAAAGAACCCTCGCCAGATGCGCATGATGTTTCAAAGACAGCAGAACGGATAGCAGTATATTCTGTAGAGGAATGAGTGCTTTGCAAAAAAACATTTATATCAGTTGTAGGTATAATAGTTGTATCTATTGAAAAAGGGAATACGACAGACCTTTCAGTTGGTATTCCTGTAATTTGCAAATTAACGCCATTATTACCAGATGATGATGTATAACTAAATGACTTAATTAAAACAGTATCACCATTATTAATATTAAATGATCCTGAGGATGTACTAAATTGATTTACAATCTGTACACCATTTACCAATATTTCTAAATTTGTATCAACACCAGATAAGTCCTCCTCTAATTCCCAATTTACTATAAAAGTGATAGGAGTAACTTTACGATATATCTGTACCATAAACTCCCTTTCATTCTCAGTATATAAATCCTCTAGTTGAAAGTCCTCAGTAGCTATTAGGTTTAAGGTACACTCAGAACCAATGATAGGCTCTAGCTTATTACTTGAAGTATTTTGATAGTTAATCTGAATTGGATTCTCCTGAGCCTGTATTTCCTCTATAGCACCTGCATAATCTAACTGAGAAATACTACATAGATATTCATCTGGTATGGCATTAACAATCCTTGTATCTCTGTCTGAATAAAACGTAAAATAATATCTTTGATTATAACTCATGGCCCGAATCTCTGTAATTTAGCACCTGCTCTGTTTAATACACCGATTAAGTTAGTACCTGAAATCTCAAATATAACACGACCACCGCCAAAGTCCTGACCCGATCCTGCTGCACTTGTGCTGATAGTTGATGATGCCTGTGGTATAGGTGCTTGTTGTTTCTTTTTAAATAAGGATGCTATTCCTGCTATTGCAGCAACTCCGGCTAAGATAGGTAACAATGCGCCTCCGGTTGCAACTGTTCCAGATGCTAATGCTGTCGTTGTAGTAGCTGCCGTTGTGGTTGCAGCAACTGGTGCAACTTTTTTACCTATTTTAAACAATGTTGCTATACCTGATATTAATGGAGTTGCACCTTTTATATCTTCTTTGCTTCCGCTACTTAATAAACTAACTACTCCTTTAGTTGCCTCACTTGATAATACAGATAAAAAAGTATTTTTGATTGCTTTACCTAATTCCGAAAAAGAAAAATTACCGTTCATTAATATATCATCAAAAAATGTCTTAAATGATGATCTTAACTGTGGCAATAAATCAAATTTAATATTATCCTGTAATATCTCGAATGGAGTATAAAGTTTCTCACCTAAATTATCAGGTATAAATGTTTTAGTATCTAAAAGTTTATTTATATCAATTAAAGGCTTATCAGTTAAACTAGCAAAAGTCTTTTTGGTATCTTTAGGGAATGATTTTTTAAATACTTCTAATCCCTGACCTGCTAATCTAAATTCAATATCTAAACCCTGTAAATAGTTATCTAATTTAGCCGCCTTTAATTCTTTTATTAAATCTTTTAAACTATTACCCTTACCTTGTTTATCATCAAATAAATTGCCTGTTTTAGCTTCCTCAGTTCTAAGATTGTTTAATATTTGAGTATAGGTATCTATTTCTGATCCTCCTTCTTTAAAGGCTTTTAGTTGATTGTTTATTCCATCTTGTAAAACAACAAAGTTTTTTATTCCTGCTGCACCTAAAGCAACGCCAACAACTTTACTAAATGTAGATGCTTGTTCAACTGCGCTTTTTGTAGTTGCCTCTAGTTGTTTTACAAATGCTTCGCCAAGTAATTTTTCAGCAGCTTGTATTTTAGCTTTTCTTAATAATGAATCACTTAGTAAATTTATTGCATTTGCCGCCTGTTTACTTCCAACAGTTTCTAGCGTTAAAAAATTTAATTGTTCTGGGTATTCAGCTTTTACTGCTTTTAATGCCTCAAGCCTTGCATTCCTAGATAGATTTTCATTTTTAGCAATACCTATTAAACTCTCTAAAGTTGTAATCTCTAATTTTGCCTCTGCCTGTGTCTCAATAAGAGCTTTATTATATTCTTTTTGATTAGCAGTTGCAGTATCAACAACGCCTGATAAATAATTTAAAGCGCCTGCAACCTCTTCAGGATTTTGAGCCATTACTGTTAATGCAGATGTAACTAAAGAAACTGCTAGTAATAAACCACCACCACCAACTAAAGATGATGCTAATGCTTTTAATGCGCCTCCAGTAGAGCCTGATTCTTGTTTTAATCTTTGAAATGATTCTAATAGTGGTTGAATATTGTTTTGAATACCAATAAAACCAAACGGAGCATCTAGAGCAACCCTGCCTAAATTAGTTAAGGCAAAGGAAGCCGTTTTTGCTCCATTTGCAATAGAACCACCTAATGCTCCTGCAGTCGTTGATGCTTCGGATGCAAACTGGCTTAATTTAGCATTTGCACCTTTTAAGTCTTTATCTAATTGCCCTAAAGGTGCGCCAATAGGTATTTCAATTCCTTGCATTGTCCAGATATTTAATTATCGCCTTGTTCATCTGTTCTTTAATCTTGTCCATGTCTTTAATTGCCTCATCCTCATAAATAAATGACATGAACTTTTTATAAGTAGGCATACCCTTGTTTACATGCACTCTCATTCCGTTCCAAGTTGCCCAGCCTATCCGCTCCCATTCCTTTTTTTCTCTATTAAAAAAGCCTTGACATTTAAGAATATATTGATTCCATGTCAAGGCGTAGAAGTCATCAGGCATTAATCCCAGTTCACCAAAAGCAAATGTCAGCACATCTTTATTCCAATTTAACTTTCCGCTTTGCTTTTTTTTTGTTCCGTAACCTCTGTATTTAACCCTAGCACCCTAAAGACTTCTTTAGATACTGTCAGAATAAACTCGCCACCTGAGCCTCCAGAATTATCAATCCAATCATGTACATCAAACTCCGTAAAGTCTAATATCTCTCCTTTTTTCAATAAAGGATAAGCCGCAGCATGATAGATAAATATTCTTAAGAATGGCAGTAATTGCTTACCTAACAAATCCGATAAATCAGTTACCGATGCATCAAAGTGAGTAAGCGTTTGCTCTAAGGCATAATTGCCAAAGAACATCTGCCTATCAAACTCACCTATTTTGTAAGTTAAATGTCCTTCCATAAATTAGTAACCAGGATAAGGATCTACTTCAGTAATATCACCGTCACCTAACAAAGTACCTGTAAAGGTAATAAACTCACCCTCAGCACCTGTAATTTCTAAAGCGCTAAAATAAGCTGCTCCATATTGTGCAGCAAAATTAGGCTCTTCTGTTCCATTTTCTTTTAATAATGCTATCTGGTATTCAGTCAAAGCCTTTGCTCTAGCAAGGTTTTTAATAGTATCCCAAGATGCTTTAGCGGTATCACCACCTGCACCGCTTGTATCTGTAAAAACTCCCTCAAAAGGAATCTCATAAGAATAACTAGTCGGTTTGCGTCTGGTAACTCCCGGATCGCATTTAGTTACAGTCTCAGCAAAATCCCATGATTCGCTAATGCCGTTTGAAGTCAAACACGCTACTGGTTTCCAAGCGCCACCTGTGCGAATGTAAAGCATGAATAAACTTCCTGAGTAAAATTGCTCGTCTGCCATTTTAATTTCTATTTAATTTGTGTTGAAAAGTTAATATGTATTGAAATATGTTTTCTGTTTCTGTTTCTAAAATTGCCTCATTTGTTAATAATTGTAAGGTTTCAACATTTATAAAGTTAGACAAAGTTAAGTTAGTAACCTGTATTCTGTTTTGTATTTCCTCACCGATAACCATAGCAAAACTTAAATCACCATTCCCATTCGGGTATTTGGTTACTATCTGCACATTAATAGTACAAAGATACCAATATCCGCACTTTGTTTGCTCTTGTAATCTTGTCTGGCTTGATAATATAACGTACTTAGCCGGGACATTCTTTAAAGGTGCTGACTTTGAATATACTGGAATAGTAACACCACCAACTATTAAATTGGCTAGTGTACTCTTGTATGCATTCAGTATTGCTAGGTTAGCATCCTTCATTTGTCAAATATAATTATTTTTTTGCATTATATTTTCGTGTTTCAACTTCCAATACTTTCAGTAAAGTTTTAGGATATTGCTGAATGCCTTCAAGGTAGCTAGGAATAAAAAAAGGTTTTGCAGGATAATTTCTTATTTTAATTCCTTTGCCCTTAAAAGGTGCTGCCATCTCTGAGAATCCTTTAGGAATACTAACACCCCCTCCAGTACCGAACTCAACATAAGCAGCATAAGGAGCATTTGCAAAAAAGAATGATCTATTAATAGCTATTGTAGCAATTGTTTTGCCTATGGATTGTCTTAACTGCCCTAAATCTACTACAACTCTTAACTTAGCCTGATTAACCATGCCTTGAGTAGTTTCGTTTGTAACCGCAACCGCTAATCTATTAGCATCTTGACCAAAAGATTTAATCTGAGATAAAAGTTTGGAAATATTTATTTTAGAAGCCATTATTATCATCAGTAACGGATGCCAAAATCTCATAAAATCTAAATGTATCATCTACATTCCTGATTGAATGAATAGTAAAAAAATTCAATTCGTACAGAATGCGCATATCTTTTGTAGGTGCAAAATCTTTTCTAATACGAATCGTAAATCTAAAGGTTTGGTTTATAACCTGTTCTTGAGCTTGTAACTGTCTATTGCCATCATACGGCTTTATATTTGACCATGTAGATAATACAGGTACAAAGGTAATGACATAATCTTGATTGGCATTTTCAACCGAAGTAAATGTGCCAAATGTAATGCGCTTATCTAATTTGCCTGGATTCATTAGAATAAAGTTATTCGTCTGTAAGGAGATAGTAACAAATTTGCAATAGTAGGCATACCTTGAACTGGATTGTCTCTATTCTCATAATAGAAGGCTATCATTTCTTTGATTGCAGTTTCTATATCGTCTGGAACCTCAGAACCTCCCTCATAATTCCATCCGTAACCAGCGACATAGGTAACAATGTTAAATCCAGGTGCTCCAGATATTACCTCTGTAAATCCCGGTGTTTCTATCGTCTCAAAAGTTAATACTTCTAAATCAGGATTTGTTACGTCCTCAACTGATAGCAAAGGATACTCATATATTTTTAGCGCACCTGTTACTGGAGTGATTGCAGTTAATTGTCTTTGCCATAATATTTGTAAGGTCAACTGCTCAGCTTGATTAACCGCAGATTTTATTAATGATGTAATTAAGCCATCTTCGATTGTATAGTCTAGGTCTAGTCTTAGGTACATCTTTGCATCCGCTAGGCTCACTACATTTAACTGGTTCATTCTCTTTAGGTTTAAAAGGTTGCTTTAAATACTCTTTTTTTTCCATTATAATAACGCTAAATTACATATTTTATTTAACCAATTTTCAAACTTGGGCAATTCCTTAGTAGGATCTAATTCCATCGCCCTTTCTAAAGGTGTTTTCTTAGTTTGTATATCATCAATATTCGTAATAGCATCTACCCATCCTTGTATATCGTTTCTCTTGACGAATATCCCTGCATCTGACAGACTATCTCTAAAGCCTAGTATATCAGATGCAATCACAGGAATATTGCAACACAAGGCTTCTATTTGAGCCATTCCGTAACTTTCATATTCGCTAGGCGCAATGAGTAGCTTTGTCATTGCCAGATACTTGCGCACATCATCTACCAACGGCACATATTTTATGTTCTTGACTTTCTCATCTTTGATCTGGTGATAGTACCCACCTTGCACCGCCATAAATTTAACATTCGGCATCCGCTTAGCTATCTCTATTAATATCTGACCGCCTTTGTTTTCGTTATGATTTATCAGCGTGACATACTCAGCATATGGTCTATTGGTTGAGTAATCTCGGTAATCAATCGGCGCGTATAAAGTGTAGGTTTGCTGATTATAGTTTAATTCTCTCTTAGTGTTTTCGCAATTATATACTGTGTAAACATTCGGCCTAATATTGACTTGCGGATAGCCTACGTTATTATGTGCAAAGTTTATTACCTTTTTAGCTTTTAGCCTTTGTTTATTCATTGCATAGTAAGTGCCAGATAGTTGGCAGAATACTAAATCTGCCCAGTCCCACAAATTATTATGGCAGTCTTTGTAATTATCTTTAGCCTTGTAGACCTCTATGCCATCAAACCTGTAATTCTCAGGGCATCTAGTAACGGCCTTGATTTCATGCCCTTTACTCATTAAATACTTTACAACCCGATGCAGATAAATTTCAGAACCTGCCCTTTGGTGAGGTAAGTAAATGCCTGGACTTAATAGAATTTTCATGTTACAGGTATAAACAAATATGGTCTCTGTATCTTTAATGTTCTGCCATCGTAATTGTGTAAATCGCTTCTATGGTAATGAATAGCTTGTATTCGACTAGCAGGATTATATAATGCATAACCTGAACTATTTAACTCATAAGCTATTCTATTATCACAACCGGGTATGCCTAAAAAGAAATCGCAGAAATTTACATTGCGCATCTTACCTCTAAATATCCATACATCTTGACTAAATCTCTCATTGTGTAGCTTTAGACCTCCCGGCTTATCATCCCATCTACTCAGCGCTATGCATTGCCTTTCAGTTAAATTTAAAACATTCAGCGTATGATTAAAATAAATATCTGTGTTAGCCACTATTGATATATCATCCCTGCTAGTGACTGTTCTATCTATGAGATTAAAAAAATCCCGATAGGTAGGTCTTTTAAATGGTATGATTACCAATTTGTCAGAATTTGGCAACTCCACCTCACCCTCTACAAATAGATAAATCTTATTAATATGCAGATTAGCTAAATTCTTATTTAAGCAATATATTAACTCTTTTTGCCTAACTGCGCTTTTATCTGTGTAAATTGAAGTAAAAAGATTAATCATACTGATTTATTATTTCTTTATAATTTTTATGGTATTTATCTATGGCATGATAACCAACAGAGCCTAACTCAAATTCTGTTTCTACCGCAAACTTATTGCAGGTTTCTTTATCGGGCAATTTATACCCCAGCTGCCGCATCATGTTACAAAAGTAAATATCTTCATTGCCATGTACTGCCATTCCTTGATAAGGATGATTTAAACAAATTTCGTGCATAACTTTAGGATTGCGAATACTTAAACCTCCATTCATGCAACCTGGTATGTTCTTAATCCACGCTCCGATAAAATCCCATTCCAAAAACTCCTCAATCCCATCTTTAAGTAATCCAGAATCATGTTGAAACACTATCACCCGGTCAAACCTACAACCACGCCAAAAACTAGGATTAGTCAAGATACTATTATAAATCTGAGGAGTTTTTATTTGGTAAATACCATCTTCATACGGCGGTCTAATATTAAATACATCCCATGAGTTAGGTATAAATTTTTTATGTCTTTGCATAGCTTCTTTAGCTACATCTTCCCGATCATCAACTATTATAGCTGCATTCATACTAATTCTTTGTTGTAATTATGATGGCTTTTTAAATAGCTTGGCAAAACTGATTTATCAAATGGCACAGGATTCCAAAGGTTTAACGCTACACAATGCACATCATCAAATTGATTATCTGGTTTCCATTTATAGAAACAATGATTTAACCAGTCTTTGCGCACCTCATGAGCATGGCCAAATACATTATACTTGTATCTCATGATAGGCTCTGGCTGACAGGTGCTAAAATGATAGATAGTCTGTTTTAGGTTTAAATCCTGAGTATGTTCTTTTCTGTGCAAGTTTTCTAATCGAATAGGTCTAAATCCATCATAACAAGCATAGTCAAAAGACCGCCATAAGTTAATAAAACCGTCAATTCCATAAAATCTATCAATTCCCCTATATGCATATTTTAAAGATGCTTCTAATTCATCCGTTTTATAAACTTCATCCGAATCAACAGTCAGAACCAGATCATACCCATCTGAGTATTTATACTTGACCGACCTGTGTTCATTCTCTGCTCCATATCTATCTGCCCTATCCCAAATCATTTTATCCCGTAAAACCTCTTTACAAGTATCAAAAATATACTGCTCATTATCTGGACATTGCATTTGAGTTCCATGTCCTTGCGATGGCATCATGCTATAAGCTATAACCATTTTATCTACGTTATGCACAACGGACATTAACGCCTCACGCAAGTAATCACCTGCATAATGAATTGTCATAAACCCTAATACTTTAATTTTCATAAATATGAATTAAATTCTTTATCATTTTATCAAATGTATAATTTGCTTTTACAAAATTATTGCCTTGATGCGCTATTGCCTGTCGCTCTGCCTGATTGTTGTCATCCAGGTAATAGTTAATTAAATTTAACAATTCGGGCAAGGTATTCCAGACTCTAACATGAACGCCATCAATGAATGGCATGTTAGGATATGATTTGCATAAACAAAACGCCCCAGATCCTAATATTCTGTATATCCGATCGGAAGTATAGGAATCTACATCGTAATGGCTTAGATTGATAGCTATTTTAGTCGCTCTATATGCTTTTGATTCCTCAGCTTGTGAATGGTTATAATTACCGGCAGCATTATACCAATTGTTGCCATAAACCCCATAAATCTGCCCGAAGTATTTATGTAGCATACTATTCATTTCAATTCGCAATTTACTTAACGGAAATTGAGCCTGTCCGTAATTATTACCGAAAAATGAAATCTCTCTGCAAGTGCCTACATTGCCTACTGGAGTATAAATCTCAGGATCATAACCAATCTCTAAATATCCGCCATTTACTACATTGCCGACATCGCGCATATTTGAAAACAAAGTTTTATTAATATAAGGAGACATCTCTATCATCCATCTTGGCGTTTCATCCCTTATATCACCATTCCAATTACAAATCCATGCGCCTTTTTCTCGCATAGCCTTGACTGTTTCAATGTGAATAATATCAGGTGATTGAATCTGCATGAATATTATATCTGGCATAAACTCTTTAGCTATTCTCACTGCTTCTTGGTTTACATCTTTTGCACCTGTTGATAGTTCGATGTAATCATCACAATTAGCTAAAAAGGCTTTACGTGCCGAATCATTAGGAGGTGGTGCAACCATTAATCCTAAATGGAAAATTCTCATATTTTACGGATGTTATCCCAATCTCTTAGGAACTCTAATATTGATGGGTAATTAACTCGCCCTGCTCCGCACTTTCTACGGACATGAATCCATCCATTTATAACGCCAATACAAATCTCATATTCTTTATGCTTGTATAATCCTTCTTGACCTATAAAGTTGGCTTTGAACATAAACAAATGTAATTAATTTAATAACAAAAAAAAACCTGCCAATTTCTCGACAGGCTTTCCCCATAAACACTAAAAAAGTTAGCTTGGATTAGCATTAAGTGAACCAGTCACAAATGCATCAGTATAGTAAATAGGAAGCGCTATACGACCCTCAACACGAACTGTAATCTTGTTTTCTCTCACGTTAGTACCATCTTCCTCAAAGAACCTAACAATCGGATTCTCACGAACATAAAGCTGAGCACCTTTTGCCCAATCTCCAACAAGGTATTTAGAATCACTCATTGCAGTAGATTTGAATACCGGAACACCTGATATAAACATTTGACCATTTACAGATGTTACAGTTCCTAGTCCTGGCAAAGTGTAATCATTGGTAGTTCCTCTAGTAAGCATCAAAGCATAAAATTGCTCTGGACTTAACAAAATACCATTTGCAGAGTGATTGTTTCCATCAATTTGTGCAATTGAATCAACCAATTTCTCAACCTGAATAGTACGGAAACCTGAGTAAGCCTCAGCGTTAGTAATCAAACCACCAAGATTTGGAGAAGTTCCGTTACCATTAAGCAACTGATTATCCTCTGCGTCAAGATACTGCTCTAATAAGCGAGATTGCAGATAAGAACGCATTGCAGAGATATCATCAAGCGCCTTGCGTGTGATACGCAAGTAACCTGCAATAAACTCAGAAGCTGCAACCTCTTCTGTCAAATCATAGTCAATCTGTGATTTGCTTCCTGAGTTATCTGCCCATGCTCCAACTGATCCCTCAGAACCTGTTTCTTGCAAGTAGTGAATTGCAGAAGTAGTCATAACTCCAGTAGGAAGTAATGATCTGATGTGCAACTTACGCGGTGCAGCTGGGATAATGCCCGGTAGCATCTGTACGTTTGCAGCAGCTATATCAGTAATATTAGATAGTGACATATCGCCAACTGTCTTTAACTCCATTGCAAATTGCTTAATCTCTTTTCTTTTGAATTTCTCCAAATTATCAGAGTTATCATCCATTGCAGTAGCAAAAGCCTGATTGAAAGAAACTGGGTTTGCTTCTTTAGCTTCCATTTTAATTCTGTTGTTTTCTGACATGGCTTCTAGCAATGCTTTTTCCATTTCATCAAATTTAACAGTTGTAGATTTTTGCAATTCTTCTAACTTTAAATCTGCTGCCTTTGTTGCTTCGCTGATAGCGTTTGCGATGATAGTCTTTGCTTCATCTATTGTTTTGGCTTTGTTTGCATCTAGCAACTCCTGAGCCTTTAATTCTAAATGGTCCATTTTTAATTTGTTAAGACGTTAATTAAACCTGTTAATATATTCGGCTTATCAGTTTTAGGAGTGGCAATTTCCGGCTCTTTATCTAATAGTGAATTTTTACCTAAATTGAAAGCCTCTAGTTGGAATTGCTTTAATGCAATCTCCAATCTACCGAAACCTTCATCCGTTAAGCTGCCATCTTTTAGCAACTTAATCATTTTACCAATCTGATCATTAATCTCTCCCATTGTAAAGGATTTAAAACCTGTGAATGGTGTTTCTGGATTTGCACCCAAAGTTACATTAGATCCTTCATATAATTTAATTTCTTTAATCATTCTTGTTCCAGTCTTTTGATCATAGTCAGACTTGACAGTTGAAAAACCAATAGAATGCTGAACAACTATGCCCTCAGCATATAAAATCACTGCATCCTTTCCGTAGGATGTTGGCGCTATTTTACTTTCAAAGTATATACCTCTCTCTTGCGCTTCTAAAATCATTGGCTTGCCATGCGGTTGCGCGTAGTTATGCTGATTTAAAAAGAATATCTCATTTGATCCCATAGGACCACGCTCTGCAATTGTCTTAGTCGCTGCACCAGGCATGATTATATCATCATCGTAATCAATATTGCCAAAACTAGCAAAATAGCCTGTGACTGTCATCCTTTCAGAATCAATGTCCTTAATCTCGGCTTTATAATTTTTATATTCTAATAATCCTTTCATACCGAAAAATTTTATGTAAATATACTTTTATTCATTATCAATTTCATTTAATTTTCTAATTGCCAACACCTGCCGTTTAACCTTTTCTTAAATAATCAGGAGTTCTAGGTTTTAATATCGGCAAACCATCAGCATCCTTTATTGCTTCGGTAGCCATTACGCATCGGCAATTAACAACCTCAGCAGCAGGTGCGCCAACTTCGCCCGGATACATCATTGAAACGCCACCAACTATAAAAGGCTGATTAATTGCTATCCTATCTTGTGTCATTAGCAAATGACTTCGCCTTGTGCGCTTATCCTTTGTATTAATCCAAAACTTTTGCACTTCATAATCAGAACTTTCAGCACCCATATTGATTCCAAAGTTTGCCGCAGTAGTTGATTCTGTTCTTGCAATAACCAATGACCTTGCCCTGTTGAACGCCAGATCATTTAGGCTTTCCTCAAATAACTTTGCCTGATCTCTTCTGGACAAATTTTGTCCTAAAATATCAGCCAATAAGTTTTTTACAATATTTCTAGTGGTATCATCAATGCCTGTAACCTTAGTGCCTCCGATTAGTCTAAAGTAATTTACCATTTCCTCATACCATGCGGCATTAAAGAAATTAATAATAAAGTCCTTTTGAGTTTTAGGTACTGAGTTACGAATCCAGTCATAGCTAAAGGTTGCAGCCGATACGCCAACCTTTGTGTATATTTTTTCTAATCCATAATACAAAGGTTTTTGCTGAACTAAGAACTCAATGTATAAATCAATGTTATCGAAATTGTCCTCATTTACAAATTTTGATACTGCACCTGTTTGGTCATCTAACGCCTTTTTAATGATAGGATAAGCATACGCCTCATACTCTTTATGTAGCTTTAAATAGGTCTTGTGGTATTTAACACTACTTGCCATTTATCGTAGCATTGTTATAAGCCTGATCTAGCGATAACTCCTCAATAGGTACTAAATTAGCCGGAACGTAAATGTTCTGCATCTCTGGAGTGCTTATCTTATCATATCCTTGCGCAATACGCTTCTCATCTGGAGTGATCCAATACGAGTTAGCTAACCATGCAGTAAGCATTTCCATATCTTCCTGCATCTCAGGATAAGAACTAAAGTCAAAGTCAAAATAGTATTTCTTGCCGTATGCCTTAGCATAAGGCTCACAAACAAACTTATTTATCGCATCTCTAATCTTGCGAGATAGCGGAGCGGTTGCGTTATAAATTAACTGCTTAGATGCCCATCCCATGTTGTTGTCAGTAGATGCCGCCTCACTACCTGAGAACTGAATAGGAACGTGAAACGCTGCATAGATCTTCCTAGTGTCAATGTTTAGAGATTCGATTAACTGCAAATCAGTAGAGGGCATTCCTATCTGTGTCCATTTCAAAGGGCCTGAACTCGGGAAAATCCGATCCATTAAAGTCTCGCCTCGCTTTGCATCTACAAACTTATCCTTTAGCACATTCATCTGATCTTTAGTCAGCGATGCACCTGGTCCATCTGGTGATATAAAACCATAAGCACCACCATTACGTATCTGCTTTAGTAATTCGCCATCACCCTCATTCTCTTTTAGTACATTTCGGTAAATAGCTTTTATTGGTGATTGTCCGTAAAGTTGAGCACCTGTCAACGTAAAGTCAGGATTAAAGGATTTAAAGTGAACAACTTGATTAGCAGGTATTGGCTTTTCTGTCATATATACAGACCGCATCTGATAACCTTTTATTGGTTCAAACATTCCGCCTGAGATTATCTCTATAAATTGACTAGGCAAAGAATAAAGTTGTGACCAGATACATTTCTCAGTCATTGCAGTATCTTTAGCATTTCCATATATATAACCATCTCCTGTACATAAGAAAAACCCTGCTAAATCAGTCATCCATTCTTC
>Ga0247840_10006705_pt1 | contig 16425 bp, 10 predicted proteins | sample LaCruzMarch2015__FD_192404 | JGI IMG/M metagenome (GOLD analysis project Ga0247840, IMG submission 192404) | Freshwater microbial communities from meromictic Lake La Cruz, Castile-La Mancha, Spain - LaCruzMarch2015_17m | ecosystem: Environmental > Aquatic > Freshwater > Lake | place: Spain... | reverse complement strand
CCAGATCGAACGAAGTGAGCTGAATGGGTTTGCCTTGGTTTATGTCATGCTTTTTACCATGATGGCTCTTGTTGTTGTTACAATCATTGCCGGGGCCTTAGTTTCCAATATTAAATTGCAACGAAGTTCTGTGGCTTCCATCCAAATCAACAGTTTAGCTAAAGTGGGAATTGATGAGGGCCTGAGTCAGTATAAAGATGTTTTAGATAATAAGGTTTCTGAAAATGTTTATATTGATTACGGTTCAGCGCTAACAACGGCATATACAACATCATTAAAAACGGCAAAACCAGGCACCATCTTAAACTGTGGATCGACAATCACATATAATATTTTTATTGCCAATGCTTGGCAAAATGATAAAACTTTAGCTCAAATAAAAACCTTAGTTAGCGCTAATCCGACAGATCCATCAATTTATGCCTATCGAGTTTGTTATGATAATGCAACAAACAAAAAAATTGAAGCCATTGGCTATTATAAAGGTTTTCGGACTTCCATGACTTCGACATATACACATGTTTTGCCGACAGGTTTAACAGGAGCAGATGCTACCGTTGAAAAATATAAAGCTACCTATCATTACACCACGCCCAACCCGATTATCGGTCAACCAGATATTCCTCATGACGGTGATTGTGGCACCGATACAACCGTGACTGGTTTGACAAGTTGTCCTTTACAAGGGTGTACTGAGGTGAGTAATTGTACATTAAAAGACATTTTATTTAATCATTCGAGCGATACAATAAGTACCGTTCAAACAAATCTATAAAAAAGGAGAGGGATATGCGTAAGGGATTTACATTGGTGGAAGTATTGATTGGAGTGGTAATTTTAGCTTTAGTCATTGGTGCGGTTTCCGCGATTGAAGTTTCGCATATCAAAACTAGTTCTCAGGGTAAGAGTCAGTTAGAGGCCTTAAGTCTGGCTCAAGAGGGACTCAATATTTCCAAACTAGCGCAAGACAATTATACACTTTGCTTAAAACAGCATGCCTCAGACTCAGACCCGGCGGCTTCTTGCGTCGCTAAAAAAATTGATAAACCGGCCGCAGGGGTTACCAAATATTATAGATTTGACGCAACAGCCAACAATTTAGTCGAGATAGCAACTTCTCCAGGCGGAGTATGCGGTGCCGAAAAGGGTGAAATAGTCCCAATTACAGTCGGGGCTACAACAAGAAGTTATTGTCGGGTAATTGCAATCACAGGAAGCTAAATGAAGAAATGGCTAATCTGGACAATTGTAACTATTTTTATAGCCGCGGTTGTTTTGGCTTATTTTGGTAATTTTTTTCTCTTTATAAATGCTAAAACCTATTTTGCCAATAAAAACTATCTTAATCAAAAAATTTCAAACTTAGCTAATGATAACAATGCAATTTCCGCCAATGCGGAAACAATCAATACTATTTTCGGCTTCAGCTTCGTTTCACCTTGGCCAAATACAAAACAGACTTTTAACGGCGGGTCATTTATGCGCTACGGCTCGGGCGTAAATTATGTCCAAATTTCCGCATTTGGCTTTGATAATCAAGATAACCCAGAAAAAAATAAGTACTACAATTTATTTAAAAAAAGTCAGCCAAGTTTTATCAGCGAAAATAATTTTTCAATTGTGGCAAAAAATATCAAATTCTCTGATTCAGAATTATTGAGACAAATGATTACTGGAAATAGCTCTAATCTTAAATTTCCAGACAAAAAAAATAATCTAATCTTGAACTCGTTATTATTACAATATAAAGCCGATTTCTTAGCTTCAACTATGGCTCAAATATCATATTTCAAAGGTAATAATTATGACGGTTATAAAATTGTTGACCAAACTAAAAAAGATTTTAGCAATTGTTTAGTTTTTTCTAGCGATAAGGTATATGTTTTAGAAATTAAAGCTAGTGAAGCAAATGCCAATTTTTTACTAAATCACTTAAATTTTAAATAAAACAAATGAAAAAAATAATTATTTTAAAAAGTTTATTAAAAATTACGCTGGGGCTAGCCGCTTTTGTTCTAATTGCGATTTTTTCGCAAATCCCCGGCAAAGCTTTTGCCGCCACAAACCAGATTACTGGTCATGTTTACAATGAAACATCGATAGACAACCCGACAAAAACGCCATTGGGCGCGAATATCCCGGTGGCCTATTCGATCAATGGCGCTTTGGACGTTAGTGGACACAATCCCAGTGTTTTGACAGATGCGAATGGATATTTCAGTATTGGGGGTTTAAGTTTGGCCTCCGGGACAATTATCATTCTTTATCTGGATACGGATGGTGGACGAGTTTCCAATATTGTTTTAAAAAGCTCTGGCGCCGATATTGATAATGTGGAAATGTATCAAAACGGCCTCGGAATTCGATCAGACACTGGTTCAATCACCTGCAAGGATATAATAGTGACTGACGGCTTAGTTAGCGCCGGGGAAACGGATGTAAAAATTATTAAAGCCAGAGTGGCGCCTTTTAATAATTCTGGCGATTTTCCGCTAGCTTTTGACATCAGTTATACATTGATTATAAATAGTGGTACAACTTTATTTGCCGCAAACGAAGTTTATACGGCCGATCCAACAAAACATACTAGCGGCAGTGTTAACTGTGGAAGCTTAATTAACTATGGTGTTATGGACTTCTCTAAACAGGATGAATCAGTAATGCTAATAGTTTTTGGCGATTATATTAATTATGGAAAGATTTATCATCATCCAACCGCAGCTTATACAGGTAGAGTTTTAATACGTTCTCTAACTATTGCTGGAGATCAGCTTGTAACTAAACCGAATAGAGTTCTCTATACTGGTGGAACAGCCGATGGTAACGACTTTAATGATCTGCAAATTCAGGGTCGGGATCCAAGTAATCCAGTTGGCACCACAATCAAACTAATAGGCAGCAACGGTATTTCGATTCATCGGGATTTGTTTGTTGTTGGCGACAACATACTGCTTGATCTGAATGGCAATAATCTCGCCATTGGCGCTAATTTGAAGATTTGGGGAGACAGCATATCTGATTATAGCGACAGAGTTGGTTTAAAGCTTAAGGGTACAGAAAATATGTCGTTTACGACACTTTATAAAAACACCGGAGTCTTTGAATATTATGGCACAAACTCGAGCTCGCAAGATATCACAATTAAAAATTTTGGCAATGACAAATCTTACGCGTTTTTAAAAATCAATTCGTTAAATCAAAATCAAAACTATATTATTGACGATGCAGATATGATGGTTAACCACACTCTAAATATTGCATCTGGAAATCTTCATTATCGCGGCAGTGCAAATCCAAATACCTACTGCGCCCAAGGGTCGAAAAATGTTTATGTTGGCTACAAATTTACGATTGGAGCCAATGGTCATTTTGACAACAATGATGGGACGGTTTGTATGGGCGTTGCCTATGATGTGGCTGCCTTGGCAACATGGGGCGATATTGTGATGGAAGATTACGGGGCAGTACATTCCAATTTTGGCAATATTATTCAACAGGGCAAAAAACAAGTTGTTTACAATTGGCCACCAGACAATCAGCTGTCTAGTACGCCGATTATGAAAATATTTGGAGATCTTTATGCTAAAACTTATTATATTGATGCCGCCAACTGGATTGATATGAATAGGAATAATGGCTCTGATGAAGGCCGATTAATTTTAACAGGTTGTGGCCAACCGCTTCAAGCATACAATAATACCGATTCCAGTAAAGCTTTTCGAAATGCTGGCTTCTGGCGACCTCAACCAAACAATCGAATGGCGATTGAATATCGTGGTGACGGCACTTGTCCGGTGGAAATATTAAGCAGTAGCAATTATCAGTTTTATGATACGGCTAGTAGTCAAGTTAGTAGTAGATTGGTTTATGATAGGCTAACCTCTAATGGTGTGGTTAATACTACCGGTGATTTCACGACCTATGGTACATTCGAAGTTACGGGTGGCACATTTGATTCCGGCAGTGCAAATATCTGGCTTGACCATCAAGGGGATGGCAATACGGCTGGCGGATCTCAGCCACAACGAGAACTACCTTTTATAATTAAAAACAACAACCAAGATTTATTTAGACCAAATTTGTCCACAGTTCATTATGTTTTAGGTAATGGCGGCGCTGGTTTAACTGGTTTTGAAACATATTTTACCCCAGCGCATTACTATAATTTAGTTATTCAGCCGAGAAATGGTCATTATGTTCTTAGTGGAGGACTTTATAGTATTGAGAATAGTTTTCTTTCTGGATCTTACAATATTGACAATGACCTGACAATTACTGACGAGCATTATCAAACCGGAACTAGTGCTCCAAAAGCAATGATTAGTAAAGCCAATGCCGCCAATACAGTTTTTAATATTGGTGGTAGTTTCAGTTTGCTAAAAAATCGTGCTTCAAACGAGCCATGTTATGGTGCTTCTCCGACTTATTGTTATTTACCGACTCGATTTATTGCTCCAAGTGATGCGTCAAGTGGAAAAATAAATGTGGCCAAAAATTGGTATAACGATGCAGATTTTCAACACAATAGTGGAACAGTCGAGTTTATATCGACTCAAACCTCAGAACTAAAAGGAACCACTACTTTTAATAATTTTACAGTTAACAATACTGCGGCTGGAAAAACACTTATTTTTGCTCTTGAAGGTTCTGGTAATCAGATAGTCAATGGTAGCTTTACGATTCAGGGTTTACAAAATAATTGTGTCCAACTTAAAAGTTCGGATTTAGCTTCAGCTAACTTTGGATTGGTCACAAATAACGGGACTGCTGATTTTGATTATACATCGATTAGCAAAATGAAAAATGCTGATTCTGCCCAAAAAATTACCGCTAACACCTCGCATGATGGCAAATATGAAGGCTACGACAATGCCAGTAACGGCAAAATTGAGATTCTTGGAGACAATGCCGGAGCGACATGTCCCTGTACTGGCGTTGTTAACCCAATTATTAATCAGGCCGGAAAACTCAATGTCAAAGTGCTGTGGCAAGACTATGGTAAAAATTACTCTGTGGAACTGCCAAGCTTCTTGAAAGATCTGGCGCCGTAGTTCAATTTTGTGGTATATTTAAAAGAGCATAAAGGAGAGGGATGACTATAAATAAACAAAAAAATCGGGTTGTTTTTTTACTATCGGTTCTAGCAACTCTATTAGTAGTTATGTACGGCATAATGGTTTTTAGTCGACCTGAGGCATCAGTTCTAAAACAAGATAATAAAGTTAGCGAGGAAATTGCCAATATTGTCCCTAATTATCAAACAAAAATCGGCAAATTACCTACATCTTACTGGTACTCATTGAAACTTTTCAAGGAAAAGTTTTTTAGTGTTTTCTTGTTTGGTAATTCTAAGACTAAATATTTAACCAAAAATTCTCAGACAAGACTGTTGGAGGCTCTTTCTTTGATTCAGGCTGATAACGTTCAGCTGACGCTCAAAACACTTGATTTATATAAAAAAAGTTTAGAATCTTTAAAAAATCGTGATCTAACCAAACAAGTTCAAGTAGTCAATCAAAATTATGCCTTGCTGATGGCTTTCAAGGCAGTGCAAAATCTCGATCCAGGGCTTGACCAAGAAGTTAGCGCTTTGGCCTTGGACACAAATAATTTGGTAAAAAAACTAAATCCCCAGCCAGCCAATATTGTCAGTCTTGATTGGGTTGAGGGAATGGTCACGGCCAAAGACGATTATTCGGTTACTATTGATTACCAGGGCCAAAAATTACTGGTTAACAATGCGAATAGGGCAATATATCTTACTAAAAATAATACCGAAATTAAGAACGCTTTTGACAGTATTACAATTGGTTCAAAAATAGGCTTTGCTCCAATTGGAGGCCAGATTTCCATTTCCACTGATGGCATTGTGCCTGGAGTTGCTAGTGCAGAAAAAATTATGATTGGAGGTAAATAATGAAAAAAGTGCCTTTGCTAATTAAATTTTCTAAATTTATATTTTCCGCCGGACTTTTAGTCTTGGCCTTTTTGGCAATTATTTCCCTGAACCCTCCGAAGACGAACGCTTGGGCTGATTCATGTTCAACAATCAATCGACGAAACCCAATTGTGCAAAATGTCAGCACCAGTATTCCGGTACTGACGCCAACAAACCAAATTAATTTTGATTCATATATCAAAAATCAAAATGGTGGCGGTCTAGATTGTCAAGAATTTTATGCTTTTTATGGTGCTGTGAGTAATAATAGTTCAGTTAGCGGTGCTTGTACCTCATTGAGTCCGTATTATTACACGGTTGAAGGTTCGAGTCGTAAACCATTTGATGCTACTTATAGTCAATTTTGGTGGGAGTGGTATGGAAGTACATTTAATGTAGGACAATACATACCGACAAATTTGGGGCCGGCGCGGCTAGTGGTAAAGTTTGATTCCGTGTATTGGCCGCCACGAGGCACTTATTATCATAAAACCTGCACTGTTGGTGTCAACCAATTTCCACCAAACACTTATTATGCTGCCGCTGTTGTTCCTTTTAACGTAGACACCCCTGACCCAACTGCTAACTTAACAGCTTCGCCTACGACTATTCTGGCGGGCGAGAGTACAAATTTATCTTGGAATTCATTAAACGCCACTAAATGTGAAAGAACTAGTACGCGCGGCGGCTCCAATGTCTCGACCACTTTTAACGGTTCTGATTTAATCCCTGGCGGGACGGCTCATAGTGACTCAAAAAATGTGACATTATCCACGGCTGGTTCCTACGTCTTTACTCTCGCTTGCACCAATGGCGCTTATTCAGTGACAAGAACGGCCAGTGTTCAAGTCAATAATGCTTATACTTTAAACGTCACCAAATCTGGGACAGGTACGGGAACAGTTAATGGTTCAGGCACCCCGGCAATTAATTGTGGCTCGACTTGTAGTGCCTCTTATGTTAGTGGAACAAGTATTACGTTGAGTGCAATACCAAATGCCGGCTCAACCTTCTCTGGTTGGAGCGGTGCATGCAGTGGTAATGGCGCATGCACAGTCTCAATGACCGCAAATAGGAATGTGAACGCTATATTCGCCGGCATACCGGCCCCAGTTGTTAATTTATCAGCTAGCCCGAGTACAATTTATTCAGATATGTTGCCGGCAAATAGTACCTTGAGCTGGACATCTACGAATGCCACGAGTTGTTCGGCGAGTTGGACAACAAAAACTACGACCAGCGGCAGTGAAATAAAAAATTTCACAGCAAAAGGGAGTTATAACTATACTATTAGTTGCACTGGAAGCGGTGGAACCGGAAATGATTCGGTAACGGTTTCAGTCGTAGACAGACCGCCTACAGCCTGGATTAATGCGACTTCGCCCATAAATTTAGGTCAGTCAACAACCGTAAATTGGGGATCAAATTATGCTACTAGCTGTAATGGTGCTTCGAGTCCATCAACTAGTTTTTCAACTGGCGGCGCAATTAGCGGCAGTCGGACAATTACTCCTTCGACAGCTGGAAATTATGTTTTTAGTTTAACTTGTAGCGGCGCTGGCGGTAGCACTTCTGCTTCGACAACTGTTGTTGTAAATACTGTTGTAACCAATTCGCTCACTATTTCTAAAATTGGTACAGGTTTAGTTTCTGGTGTAAGCACACCGTCTCAACCAAATATTAATTGTGGCTCGACATGCAGTCAGACTTATTCAAATGGCACTTCGGTAGTTTTAACGGCTTATGATACAAATGTGGCGCCATACGATTACTGGCGATTCAAAAACTGGAGTGGAGCCTGCAGTCCGACTCCAACCGACAACCATTGTACGGTGGCTCTGAATTCAGCGCAAACAATGACCGTGGCCTTTCAGCCACAAATGCTAGTTAAATTGAAAAGTTTTGGCGGAACTGGCAATATTGGAAAAGTTGAAAGTAGTCCTCCAGGTATAAATTTTATGGGTGCCGCGGAACTAAGCTTTGGTAATTACTTTGACTACAACTCAACAGTAACCTTAACCGCTACAGCTCAATCAGGCTATACCTTTTATGGCTGGTATGATTCAAGAACATCGACCTGGGCATCGTCTAGTCCGGTTTACAGTGTTGCCATGAATCAATCTAAATCTATTCAAGCTTGGTTTATACTAGAAACAAAAACAATTTCTCTAATAAAATCCCGACAAGTTGGTCTGGAAGACGGTATTTTAGCTGATGGAAAAGTTACCGCTTCGAATGGATCAACTGATCAGTGGTGTGGTTCAACTTGTGCTGGAGCGTCTTTCTTGTTCCCGGTCAACAGTGCAATAACAATGACTGTATCCAACACTGATTCCGGGTCAAGCTTCCAGGGTTTTAGTGGGGCATGTTCATCTTATCCTTGTAATTTTACGTTAAATGCCGATAAAACTGTCGCAGCGGCATATAAACGTCAACATCAGCTAACGGTACTGATGGATGAGAAAAATGGCTCGTCCGGACATGTCAATGGTAATCCGGTTGGTTCGTTTATGGCATGCGACAATCCTGGCGGCTGTGGCCAAGTTTATCTTCAAGGAGACACTGAGGCAACCTGCCAAACTATTAATTTAGTGGCGACTATGGATAGTGGGACTGAATTTAAAAACTGGAGTAGTGCTTGTACTGGAAGCGATCCGAATTCATGTAGTGTAGTAATGAAAGGTAATAGAAATGTTAATGTGGTTTTTGATACGGTAGCAGCTATTCCTGGTCAATCTGGAGCTGTCAAAGTAAAAGTACTTTGGGAAGGTGGTGCAGTAGAGTTATCCAGTTTCTTAAAAGATTTGGCACCGTGAATTAAATATTCGAGAATTAAATAATCTGTGGAGGAAATTTGAAAAAAAATATAGTTGTAATTATTCTGTCTGTAATTTTATTTGTTATTATTTTACTGACAATTCTTTTAGGATTCAAAAAAACAAATAAAGAATTTACAGCAGAATTGGTCCAAAAATCTAGCAATGAAATTTCTGTTAAAATAATTGCTGACGAGAATTATAGTTCCTCGGATGCTATTTTAAATATAAATCAAAAAAACACGGAAATATTCAAGACTAATTTTATTGAGAATCTGCAAAACGGACAATACACAAAAGCAGAATATCTTCCTGCAACCGATAACGATTTAAATATTGGAGACCTAATAAATATCGAACAAACTAGTAATTTATTTTCTCGAAAATTTGTTCTAAAAATTGTTTTACCCGATAAGGTTAGAGGAAAAATAGAATCAATTGATTCTTCTGGCCAAAGCTTAATTCTTTCGCCAATCGGAGAAGAGTCCTTGCCGGGTGAACTTATGACAGATATTTTAAAAGAAAATACTAGTTTCAAGATTCCGAAGACAATTATTTCTTTCTCTTTGGTTCAAGAAAAAATTCAAGTAAATAATAAATTTATTGGTGATTTAAAAGTAGGCGAGGAAGTAAGTTTATTTTTTAGAAACAATTTGGATAAAAGGGGCAATAGTCCGGAAATTATTTTAGTTAGCAACACTGAGGGGAGTCAGAATGAATAAAAAGATATTTTATACTTTTTTAGTTATTTTATTTTTATCGATAGCATATAATGCTTTTTTATCCAAGCCAACTGAAGTAAAAGCCGCTGGCTTGGCGACTGGCTCGTGGACCACATTTGGCTATAACAATCAACATGTCAATCGGATTATGGCTCCTACTATTTCTTCGGGAGCGACTGTTAAATGGAAGACTACAGTTGGTACTATGGGCTGGAACTATCAAGCAATAGCTTCCGATGGAACAATATATGTGGGGGGCTACTCGACAGACAAAATTTATGCTTTAAACCCAAACGGAACCATTAAATGGTCGACTGTTGTTTCTAATCCTTATGGAACCATTTCGATTAGAGATGATGGCAGAGTGGTAGCTACGAACGGTAATTTTCTATACATTATTAATCAATCAACTGGGGCAATAATAACTACAAAGAGGCTATGGGATGATGTAGAATTTTCTGGCACTGGCATGACAATAGGAGCCGATGGCTCAATGTACTCAAGTTCTAACTTTACCAACTACGCTCCTGGCAACATCAATAAATGGGATATAAATGGAAATCAGCTTTGGTCTAAAAGTTATTTCGAAGGAACATTTTTTCCTCTTGCGATGAATAACGGCAATAATCAATTAGTCTTCGCCCAGGCCGGGACTGCTAATGTTACGCCAAAAAGAACAGCCACAATAAATCTTTCAAACGGTACTACAATTTGGACAAATGATCCAGGCAGATATTCGAGAACGGCGCCAATGGTTTTAGCTAACGGTGATATTGTCGTTGGCTATGGAAATGGAGATTTAAGACTATATAATGGAACAAATGGCGTGTTGAAATGGAACAAGCCTTTGACTGGATCGATTGAGCCAGGGAATATTGCCGAAGGCTTTGACAGTACAATCTATGCCGCAAACTATAGCGGTGGAAAACTTTTTGCATATGATATAAATGGCACAAAAAAATGGGAGTTAGCACTAAATAATCCCCAAGGAATTGTGGTTGTTAATAATGTTATCTATGTCAAATCTAAAAATTCTCCTCTTACAGCCGTGAGTTTGACGGGCACGAAACTTTGGGAAATAACAACAACAAGTATGACTAGAACTACGGTCATGACCGTAGCTAATGATGGGACAATTTATTTTAATGGCACTGACGGAAAAATGTATGCCGTTAGCGGCACTTTATCAACTTTTAATTTGAATGTAACAAAAACTGGAGCAGGACAAGGAACAATAACAAGCTCACCGTTAGGAATTAATTGCGGATCTGATTGTAGCGAGTCATACAACGGTGGCACAAGTGTTGTTCTGAATGCGACTGCGGACGCAGCGACATCTGTTTTTACAGGCTGGTCTGGTGGTGGTTGCTCTGGAACTAGTACATGTTCTGTCACAATGGACGCAGCTAAAACAGTAACAGCAAATTTTGATTTAAAACCATTGCCTCAAGTTGATTTTTCAATAACGAATTCTAGTGGGGTTGAATCTACTACGCCAGCTTTGCTTAATGTAAGATTGTCAAGCATCTCAACATCTGACGTTATTGTTGACTATGCCGTAACCGGCGGTGATGCAATCGGAGGTGGCAATGATTATATTTTAACTATTCCTGCTGGATCAACTTCAGCAAACATTTCAATATCTATTATCAATGATACTTCTATCGAATCAGACGAAACAATAATCGTAAAACTCAGTAATCCCTTTGGGGCTACTTTGGGAGGACAAAATCCACATACATACACAATTACAAACGATGATACAATTACGCCAACGCTTCAATTTTTAACACCAACAAGTGAAAATTCTGAAAGCACGGCTTTAGTCAATATTCCAGTTTCGCTTTCTCCGCCGGCAAGTACGAATGTTATTTTTGATTTTACGGTAGCAGGTGACGCAACTGCGGCTGATTACACGATAACATCTGGTCCAATTACTATTCCAGTCGGTTCAAATTCTGCCAATATTCCAATTACTATTATCAATGATACATCTGACGAGTCAGATGAAACAATTGCTTTGACATTGATCAATGTAATTGGCGCAACAGTTGGTGTTAATGGTGTTCATGTCTACAAAATTTTAGATGATGATGCTTCGGCTGGTACTGCTAGCGGCCAAGTAAAAGTTAAAGTTCTTTGGGATGAAGGCGCAGTAGAATTATCCAGTTTCTTGAAAGATTTAGCACCGTAGCATAAATATAATTTTTAAGTAGCAAGGAGAAAAAATTGAGGCGAGAACTTACATTATTCTTAATCTTTATTTCAATATTGTTTTATATTTTGATTCCTTTCTGCGCACGAGCGGAAGAAAGTAGTCAACCAGTTGAAAAAATAAACACCGAACAACTTCAGCAAATGACCTATCGAGCAATTGATAGAGCTCTAAAACAGGAAGACGCTGACTATATTAAACACTTAGGCATGCAACCAGATAACGTTTTCTACTTTTTAAAAAGTAGCCGGGAAGCAATTGTTGGCTGGTTTAAAATAAATGATGGTAAAACATCCTACTTGGTGGACTTAAGTCAAAAAAGATTGACAGAAGCATTTTTAATGCGACAAAAAAATAACACTGGCAAAATGGAAAACGCATTTACTTCCTACATTAAAATTATGGAAAAGCTGGAAAAAAGAAAAGTTGATAAAGCGGTGATTAATTTGACTTGGAATCTCGGTTTTTTAAATCGAATGTCAAAAATAATGACTGACTCGAAAAATTACTCTTCTGCTGTCCAAAAGACATCTGAATTTCAAAATGGTAAAATTCTTGAAGAATCGTTTAAAGGAGGCATATGAAAATAATGAACATATTTTTCAAGTTATGCTTATTCATTTTTTGTTTTTTGGCAATATTATTTATTGATATTAAAATTTCAAAAGCCTTTAATCGAACAATTTGTCCTAATTACTCAATTACGGCTACAGGTGGTTATAATAAAACTAGCGGCCCAACGCTTGAGCAATCATCATACTTTAGCCCATACAGTTTTCCAGTAGCCAAACCCATGTCATTGGGACAAGATTCGCCAGTGGTTTCCTTTAAAGTAACGCCAACTAGATCTTTTTCCGGGCAAACCGTCATCGCCTTAATGCGCTATGACTACCGGCCGGAGTCGCATGGCGGTAACGGAACTAAAACGGTCGACACTAGCTTTTATACTTACGGCCAAACAAGTCTTTACGCTGTTGGCGATACAAATTATGGTAGTTGGGACACTACTTACGGTTATCAAGATCCGGTTTATGATACAGGTCGAACTGGCTATACATGGTATATTGCCGATGCTATTCCTGATATGGTTGCCTACAGAGTGCATATTACTTATCCTAACTATACAACTTGCGAGAGCGACTTGGTATATGTGAAAATGGCTGGATATCACTTTAATGCCACTAGAAGACAAGATGCCGAGGGTAACACTATTGTCGATTACTCACTTGACTGGGGCGGTAACGCTTTTACTTTTCCTGATCCATTTCGCAAAGTTCCTGAGGGGAAAGTAGCAGTCATGATCTATGATTCTGCTTTTAGAACTGGCGAATGGTTCTCGCCCGGTCCCGGTACTGGAACACCTGACCAATGGATTTCGAAAGGCACAAATATTGGCTCGTTCTGGGGGAAATCCACTCCCCGGGGACTACCCAACTCTGGTACTATTAATTTAGGGAAATTTTATCAAGGCGCTGATCAAAATAAAAGAATTGGCTTAATTGTAATGGGTGATCCGATCGATTGGACAACTGGTGCAACTCCGCCAACTCAATGTCCATCGCCACTAACATATTTGAATCCGAATTATTGTTATGTAGTTTCTGGTTATGAAGAAATTGATCCCTATCTAATTGAATCGCGTAAATTAACTGTAGTAAAAGCTGGAACGGGCAGTGCAACCGGAAAAGTTATTAGCGGCGCACCAGGCATTGATTGTGGTAGTACGTGTACGGCTAATTTTGCTAAAAATGCCCAATTTGCTTTATCCGCCAGCTGGGATCCCGGTACTGAATTTACAGGTTGGTCTGGTGGTGGTTGCTCCGGTGTAGGTCTGTGCCAAGTGACAATGGATGTTGATAAGACAATAACAGCAAATTTTAATTTAATTCCACAAATTAGACCAAATGTATCAACGCTTAGCTATGATCAATTAACACCAACTTCTGTTAAAGTGAGAGGAAGAGTTAATGATTTCGGTTCTTCACCTGGTCTAGACCGCGGTTTCTATATTAGTGATAATCAGACATGCGATACAAGTGATGTAAAATATCCTGTTCCACCACTAGGTTCAGTAGGCGATATGTCAGTCCTACTAACCGGTATAACTCAGGGCTGGGGTTATTACATGGCTTACGCTCAAAATTCAAATATAACAAATAGTTTTGATTATGGCTCATGTAATCGATTTGAAACAGCCCCCCCTCCACCTGCGGTGAATGTCACGATCACGGCTACTCCCTCGACAATTAATCTGCGCCAAAGTACCACAGTTGGTTGGAGTTCCACAAATGCAAACAACTGCACTGGATCTAGTGTTCCGTCGACTAGTTTTAATCCTGATGGCGCGACCAGCGGCACACAAGATGTTACGCCAGCTATAACAGGTAATCATGTTTTTACAGTAACTTGTACAGGAGCAGGGCCTTCTGGAACCGCTTCGAAAACTGTATTAGTTAATTCAGCACCAGTTGGCGGGAGTTCCGGCAGTGTAAAAGTCAAAGTTTTATGGGACAAGGGTGAAGTGCAGCTCTCGAGCTTCTTGAAAGATTTAGCGCCTTAATTTTTCGGCTAATCTCTTCCAAACGAAATAAAATTACTCTATAATTGTAAATATGAGCAAACTAATTATAAATACAGACGGGGGCTCTCGTGGAAACCCTGGGCCTGCGGCTATTGGCGTAGTTATTAAAGCGACCAGTTCGGACGGCAAAGTTGTAAATAATGAACTTTCGGAGTGTATTGGCGTAGCGACCAATAATGTTGCCGAATACATGGCTGTGCTTAAAGCGCTCGAATGGTGCAAAGAAAATAATTTTAAAAATTCAGAAATTGAATTTAATTTAGACTCCATGCTGGTAGTTGAGCAATTAAATCAAAGATTTAAACTCAAAAACGAAGGTTTAAAACCTTTATTTTGGCAAATCCGCGAACATATTTTAGAGCTTGGTGGACGTGTTAGTTTCGCTCATATTCCTCGCGAGAAAAATAAGGAAGCTGATGCTTTAGTAAATATGGCTTTAGACAAAGAAGGAGAAAAAAATGTATAAAGAAGTGGATTCCGTAAAACCTTTAGCTGAAGTTGAAGAAGAGGTTTTAAAATACTGGGAAGAAAACCAAATATTTGAAAAATCTATTTCAAACCGGGAAAATGCCAAAACCTTTAACTTTTACGATGGACCTCCTTTTGCGACTGGCAGTCCTCACTACGGCCATATTTTACAAAGCATTACTAAAGATGTAGTGCCACGCTATTGGTCAATGCGAGGGTTTAAAGTAGAAAGAAAATGGGGTTGGGATTGTCACGGGCTTCCAATTGAAAATATTGTGGAAAAAGAATTAGGCTACACCCATAAAAAAGAAATTATTGAGCTGGGAGTTGGGAAATTTAATGACATTTGTCGCAGTAAAGTTCTAGAATACGCATCTATCTGGGAAAAAGTTATTCGGCGGATGGGCCGTTGGGTTGATATGAAAAACGCTTACAAAACGATGGATTTGGAATATATGGAATCTGTCTGGTGGGTTTTTAAGGAACTTTGGGATAAAGACCTTGTTTATGAAAGTTATAGATCGATGCATATTTGCCCCAGATGCGAGACAACGCTTAGTCAATCTGAGGTCGCCGAGGGTTACAAAGATATTAAAGATCTTTCTTTAGTTGCCGAGTTTCGTTTGGTAGATGAACCAAATACTTCAGTTTTGGCTTGGACTACAACGCCCTGGACGCTCATCGGCAATGTAGCTCTTGCGGTTGGTTCGGATATTGATTATGTCAAAATTGAGAAAAAGGATGAAGATAAGGGAAATTTAGTTAAATTTATTTTAGCTAAAGACCGACTAAAAGATATTTTTAAAAGCGATGATTATGAAATTGTTGAAAATTTTAAAGGGAGCGACTTAGTTGGAAAATCCTACGAGCCACTTTTCGACTATTACGCCAAAGATAAAGATTTAGCAAATCATGAAAACGGTTGGAAAATTTATGCGGCTGATTTCGTAACAACCGATGAGGGGACAGGCATTGTTCATATTGCTCCGGCCTTTGGCGAAGACGACATGAACCTAGGAAAAGCTGAAAATCTACCGTTTGTCCAGCATGTGGGCATAGATGGAATAATTAAAAAAGAAGCGACCGATTTCACAGGTCTTAGCGTGAAACCGATCGAAGACGTGCAGAAAACTGATGTGGAAATTGTAAAATATTTGGCTAAAAATAATTTACTTTTTTCTAAAGAACAATACGAACATTCTTATCCGCACTGTTGGCGATGCGATACACCACTTTTGAATTATGCCACATCAAGCTGGTTTGTTAAGATTACGGCCGTTAAAGAAGAAGCATTAAAACTAGCTAAAGAAATTAATTGGTCTCCGTCACATATTAAAGAAGGGCGTTTCGGAAATTGGCTCGAGGGCGCTCGTGATTGGTCAATTTCAAGACAACGTTTTTGGGCCTCATGCATGCCTATTTGGGTCTGCGAAGATTGTTCGGAAAAGAAAGTGATTGGCTCAGTCAAAGAATTGGATGACTTGTCGGGTGAAAAAGTGACTGATTTGCACAAAGATAAAATTGACCCCATCGCTTTTAAATGCGCCTGTGGCGGGCTGATGCGTCGTGTGCCAGATGTTTTGGATACTTGGTTTGATTCTGGATCTATGCCTTATGCTCAGCTTCACTATCCTTTTAAAAATGAAGAAAAGTTTAAAGACTCATTTCCGGCTGATTTTATTGGG
>Ga0247840_10006702_pt1 | contig 16428 bp, 16 predicted proteins | sample LaCruzMarch2015__FD_192404 | JGI IMG/M metagenome (GOLD analysis project Ga0247840, IMG submission 192404) | Freshwater microbial communities from meromictic Lake La Cruz, Castile-La Mancha, Spain - LaCruzMarch2015_17m | ecosystem: Environmental > Aquatic > Freshwater > Lake | place: Spain... | reverse complement strand
CCTCTATGTTTCATTGCAGATAAAGCAAGTTTAAAATCGAGAAGTGGTGGTTGAGAATCAGGAAGAATAAAAAGTCCGGCTAGGCCACACATGGGAAAATGTTAAGATATATTTTTTGAAGGAGATGCGAATTCTTCAAATTTCGAAACATATACATCTACTTCACGATGAATATTTGCATATTGTTCCACGAATTTCCTTGCGTTTTGTCCAATTTCCTTTTGTAAAACCTGAAAGTTTTGTTCTATGTAGTAAAGTTTCTGTGCTATTTCCTCAGGATTATTTATATCAACTAAAAACCCCGTTTTTCCATCATCAATTAGTTTTTCCAGAGAATTTATTCTTCCACATACCACTATTTTTCCGAGTGCCATGGCTTCCAAAATGGTAACTGGTGTGCCATCAGAAGGTGCCAGCGATATGATGATGGCGGCATTTTCCAATGATTTTATATGTTCATTTTCTGACAAAACACCTATGGTGCTAGTTGAATTATTTAGATTATTTCTTTCAATATAATGACAGGCTTCAGAAAAATACTGTTTAGAAGCACGCGAATCATTCAAATCTGTATTCCTGAACAATAAAGTGGCTTTACTATTTAGATTCTTTAATGCTTTAAATGCCTCTAAGAGTCCTAATAAATTATATTCTGGTCTGCACCATCTTGGGGCATAAATTTCAAAAGAATCTTTTTTGGAGTTATTGTTAAATGGATATAAATTTAAATTAATACCATAAAATAACTGTTGGATTTGAGGTAGTTTATTATTTCCTCTAAGAATGGAAATCGTACTTACCAATTCTTCTGATACCGCGAAAATATGCGATGATTTATTTACACCCCAATTCAATATCATTCTATCTTTCCAGGTCTTTTGTGCCCCTTGATCAATCAAAAAATCCCCTCCCCATGCTGAAATAACATAAGGTTTACCAGATAATATAGCACTCAAAAGGGATAATTTTTCTCCATACATTATAAAAATTACATCAGGATTAATTTTTACAAGCTTCAATACATTTTGTATAATGATATTCAAACCAATCAACCCTCTCTCAAAAGTATTTTTTCCTTTTTTAACATTAAACTGGTAAAATCTTTCATTTGGAAGTTTGGAATTATTTTTCATCTGAGCACTTTGATGAAGAAAGTATAAATCCAATTGAGGATAGGCACAAAATAAATTGAGCCTATTCAAAGTATGCTGAGAAATTCCATTTGATAATATAGCTATTTTTAACTTTTTGTTCATGGATTAATCCTTTCCTTGGCGTATAAAAAACAATCGGTTAATCCTTTTTCCAGTGATATTTCAGGTGACCAATTAAACATTAATTTAGCCTTATCAATATTAGCTATCACATCATTAATCTCTTGAAATCTAACTTCATTTTTGGATAAAACCAGAAGATTGGTACTTGCAATTTTTTGGATAATCTGTACTAACTCAGATACACTATAAGAAACGCCCGAACCAATATTTATGATTTCAGCATCCTTGAGTTCAGCTTCAACAGCAACGGATATAAAATTTACAACATCATCAATAAATATATAATCCCTCTTTGGGTTTAAGTCCAATAAGGTGATTTCCCGATGTTGAAGAACCTGGTTGATAATGGTTGGAATTAAAAAGTGTTCCGGCTGACCTGGTCCATAAACATTAAAGGGTCGGATAATAAGGGAAGGAACATTTAAATAATTAGCATAGAAAACACAGGCCTGTTCTGCAATATATTTTGAAAATGCGTAAGGATTATTAGGTTTTGGCAGCTCCTTTTCTGAAGTTGGTACTTCATCGGGTAAACCATATAGATAGGCACTTATAAAAATTAAAGGAACCTTATTATTTCTGCAGAATTCCAAGATACGCATGGTACCAAGGGCATTTACTTTGAAAAATTCATCGGGTTTTTGCCAGCTGTCAGGGACGAAAGTGGAAGCAGCTAAATGAATCACTTTATCGACTTTACCATTAAATTTGTCCAAAGTACCTGGATCAGAAACATCCCCGTTGGAACTAAAAAGGGCATATATTTCATGCCCTTTTTCCATTAATGCCCTACTCAGATACTTCCCAATAAAACCAGAAGCACCCGTAATTAATACATTACTCATGTAAAAATATATGTTTCAACGAATCAAATTCATCGATTGCCTTCATGTAGTCATCTGGTCTTCCTATATCGAGCCAATAACCCTCATGTAAAACAACATTGATTTTTTTATTGGCACTTAATAAATCTAGAACCAAATGATCAAATCCATAATATTTGTCTTTTGGAATCAAATCGAGGGCTTTTTTATTCAAAATGTAAATGCCCATACTAACTTCAAAAGGAATGTTAGGTTTTTCTTTAAATCCGGACAAAGATCGATTTTCATTTACCTCCAGTACACCATAGTCAATATCTTGAATCCTTTTATAAGAAGAAATAGTCAACCAGGCACCTGAATTCAAATGATTATTATAAAGGGCTGAATAAGATAAATCTGTTAAAATATCCCCGTTCATAACTAAAAAATCATCGGGTAGGTTGTCTATAAGTTTCAAGGGGCCCATGGTTCCTAAGGGTTCATTTTCCAGGGAAAAATCAATATTTGCATTCCACTTTTCTCCATCACCAAAAAAAGACCTGAATAAAGCAGCCTGATGATTAATGGCTAGGGTAATATGATTAAAACCAGCTGGGACGAGTTGTTTAATAATTACCTCCAAAATTGGATAATCCCCAACAGGCATGAGCGGTTTAGGCAAAACGACCGTGTATGGTCTCAACCTCGTACCTTTCCCACCGGCCAATATTACTGCTTTTAAATTAGACATTATAAATATCAGATTTGTAATTACTTAAATTTTCAGGTTTACTGAACCACTCAATCGTTTTTGATATCCCAGCTTTAAAACCCTCTAATCCACCATATTTGGGTTTCCAATGTAGCAGATCTGCCGCTTTTTTATTATCGGCCCAAAGACGTTCCACTTCGGAATCTTTAGGTCTGAGCCTTTTATCGTCTGTTTCAATAGTTATGCTTTTATTCATTAACTCAGCTATAACACTGACTGTATCCCCAATAGAAATTTCAAAATTACTTCCTAGATTAATCGTTTCGCCAAAGGCATTTTCTGCTTTTAGCGCAGCGATAAAACCATCAACGGTATCTTGAACATAATTAAAATCTCTGGTTGGATGAACAGATCCCAATTTCAGTGATTCCACCCCGTTAGCCAATTGGGTAATAATGGTTGGTATCACTGCCCTTGCCGATTGTCTTGGGCCATAAGTATTAAAGGGTCTTATAGTAATGACAGGCAATTCAAAGGAAGCATAAAATGAAAAAGCCAACTGATCAGCTCCAATTTTACTTGCAGAATATGGAGATTGACCTTGAAGCGGATGCTCTTCAGTAATTGGAACAAAACGAGCAGTCCCATAAACCTCGCTTGTAGAAGTATGGATGACTCTTTTTACTTTTAGTTCTCTTGCTGCCTGAAGGATATTCAAAGTACCCTTAATATTTGTATCGATATAAGTATCGGGAGAATGATAAGAGTATGGGATAGCAATTAATGCGGCCAGATGTAATACCGCATCACAACCTTCCATTGCATTTTTCACTCCATAAGGATCTCTGATATCTCCCGCAAAAACTTCAATTTCAGACAAAACCGATTTGTCTAAAGAGTCAAGCCAGCCCCATTTGTTAAAAGAATTATATAGTGTAAATGCTTTCACATTATAACCTAAAAGCACGAGAGACTCAACAAGATGTGAGCCTATAAAACCATCTGCACCGGTGACAAGGATTTTTTTCATTTAAAAATATATTTAGAAACAAAATTTATCACTTTTAACATTTTTAAGTAATAACAAAAAATGGTAAATCTGATAATGGATCTTTTAGATAGTTTTATAAAATGTCTCAAAACGATATGCTCATTATTTTGTTCCTTTTTACTTCTAGGTTCTGGAGGCCAATCAAGATAACAAAAGGTTTTAGTATTAGAATAGAGATTTATTCCAGTCCTTTTTAAATAAAAAGAATGGAATAAATCTTCACAATATGCTTTACCTTCGAAAGGATAAAAATTATCTAAGTACACCTGATCAGCATGGTGTAAAACACAACCTCCAGCCAACCAATCGCAAGGATAATTAATTTTATCAGTTAGAGAATAATTAACGCCAAAATTTATACCCCCAAAAGTTATTTTTCCCATTTTTTTGATTCCCCATGCCCCTTTTAATACGAAAAATTGAACTAAATTATTAATGTAAGCCTTAAAGTCTGAATCATATATATAAACACTATTTGAAGTACCTTTTTTAAGAAAAGCAGGAGCTACGGCGCTATTTTTATCAAGTTTCTTCAAAGCCTCCAATAAGTTAGACATGTTATTTTGGTCTATCCAAATATCATCATCAAGCTGTAGTATATGTTTTTCATTAGCATGCTTGAAACCAAAAATCCTTTGTTTAACTTGTCCTTTTAAAGGAGATTTTAGTATAATTACATTTTCAAAGGTTTGAAAACCAGCATTGACTTCAAAACCTTCTGGAATTACTATAATTATCTCTTTAGGCCTATTAGGACCGTTATTTAAATAAGATACTGTTTCGTTTAGACATTCGTAACCTAAAGTTGGAATTACTACTGATAATGGGATATCGTTCATCAGATTAATTTAAATTCATCAAAATTCAAATCTAATACTTTTAATAACTAAATTAATATTTCGCAATCAGCTAAACATTTGTTTTTATAAAATTTGTCCATTTTTCTAGTTTTTCACCTAAATAAAAATATTCTCCAATTGGAGTATCTAAAAAATTGCTTAACCTTTCTATCGCATCAGACATTTGTGTTGAATCTGAAATAAATTCTACGCCACTAAAATTTCTTAATGCAGACATATTAAAATATTTACCATCTAATACTTGAATTAAGGGGACTCCCATACAATATGCATCTGTAGCCGTAGACGATACATTGCTAGTTATAACTATATTTGCACCATCAAAAACTTCAGAAATACTACGACTATCAACTTCAATTTTAAGATTGAATTTTGATAAATTAAAATCATAAGCAGGATGAGGTTTAAAAAATAATTTAAATTTAATGTTTAGTTTACTTACCGCATCTTCTACCATACTAATTATTTTATCATTTGTAGAAGTTAAAAAATCGCCACAGATAATAATTTTACAATAATCTCTTGCACTTTCAATACGGCTAAGTCTTAAATTTTTTAAATATAAATATCTTAGAGCTTCAACTCTTACCAGAATTTCCTCAGAGTAACCAGTATCTAAAAGCATTTTTTTTGCGACAGGCCCGTTAATTGCTAATAAATCTGGCATATAAACTCTTTCAATAGAGGAATTTGAAAAAACTCTTTTATCAAAAAAGTATCGTAAATCCCAATATCTAATGGTTGTATGTGGAATACCAACAATTTTTCCGTGACCAGCATTTTTCCAAGAATACACTAACATTAGTTCCCAAGGTTGATTTTCTTGTATATAGAATCCTATTTTTTGTTTAGGCATTTTTTTAAATAAATGTATGTATTGTCTAAATCTGATTAAATTCAACATAGTTTCTATTCCCCTTAAAGATTTAGTTAAATCATTTTTAAGAAGAATGGCTGGATTTATTTTTGAATCAAATGAATTTAAGATCGCTAAGTTTTTATGAAATTTGAATGATTTAAAATATAAAATTATAAAATCAAATATTGCTCTTAAAAAAGAAAATACATCAAATATATTATCAAATAAATAATGTGTATTATTTATATCATTAATGTTTTTTATAAATGAATTTGCTTGTTTTTTAGTAGATAATCTTTGGTGTGAAAAAAAAATATGTACCCAATTAATATTCAAATCTAATTCATCTAATTTTCCAATTAATTTTGTCCAGTAATTAGAAATAAATTTATTCTGAACAAATGACTTTTCATCTATATGAACTAGTATATCAAAAAATGTAACTACTCCTTTCATCTCTAATTTAGCAAGGCTATTTTTAATATTTTTAAAAAAATATTTAATTAAAAAATATAGCACTTTAAATATTACAGGTATGTATATTTTATCATTTTCTGATTTTAAATGTGAAAAATCACTAAATTTTATATTATAAGAAATACATAAATCCTTAATAGTGTTTCTCAACTGCAAATTTTCTGTAGCTAGAGAGAATTCGCTTATTTTATTACTTTGTATATAATCTTCTAATGCATATAATTTTATAAGGTTATTAATATTTGAATAATCTGAAATATTAAATTTTTGCGACACTGGTGATATAAACCAATAACTAAATTTATCATCAATTAAAAAATATTCAATTAATGTTTTATTTTCAATTTTTTGATAACCTAGCTCATAAACCCATTTTAAATATTTTTCTCTATATGAATCTGAATTAACTTCAACAATCTGAGGAATAGAAATTATATTCTTATCAATATTTTGAATATTATACGACCAAAATATAATATTTTCGCTATTTTGTAAATTACCCCTATTTAAATCCCAAATAATCATGGAATCATTTATATTCATGGACAATTAAGAATTAATTCTAAATTTAAACTAAACCTGTTTTTTGATAAAAACATAATAATTAATAAAGTTAGGGGGTTATAAAAAGTCAATAAAACACCCTGAATACAGGTTAATAATCTTGAAATTAAAATATTTACTAAAAGTTATCAAAAAAAAAATCCTAAATAATATAATTCACTAAAGTTTCGGAGTTGCTAAAAAGCTGAATATCAGCAAAATAAAATGATAAAAAAGTTGCATTTTTGAGCATAACTTGTTAATTTTGAGTGAGTTAAAAGCAAATTTCCAAATCAGTCAAAAATGCAACAGAACAAATTTATTAAAAATATCTCTGAAGTAGGTGAATATTCATCAGATTCAAATATTTTATTAAAAACGTTTGAAAACATCATCGGACAGTTCCGTCTCGCACAGGTCAATAAATGGCTAAATAAAGCTAAAACCAAAGGGGTTGAAGGTGAGAATATTTTTAAAATATTATTTGTTTTAGTCTTTGTTGACCTTAAAAATATTAGTCAGTTGATGCATTCTGGCTATGGAACAAAACTGAATTATGGTAAGGATGTGCTTTATGACTTCCTTAAGAACGAATGGGTTGACTGGGGTAAAATTCTAACTAATTTTTCCAGGCAATTCCTAAAAATTACCAAAAGCAAAGGAGACTCGACGGATATTTCCAGTCCTAAATGCTTGATTATAGATGATACCTTGCTTAGCAAAACAGGTAAAACCATCGAGCATATTGGAAAAGTATTTGACCATTGTTCCCGAACCTATCAACTGGGAATGAAAGCTCTGGTTTGTGGTCTTTGGGACGGAAAAAGTTTTATTCCAACTGCTTTTTCTCTTCATAACGAACCTGGTAAAAAGAGAAATAGAGGCATGAAAAATAAGGAGTTAGCAAACCAATTCTATAAGGAAAGAGACGCTGACAGTCCTGGTTTTCAACGGGTAAAGCAGTTAAGTACCGATAAAATTTCAATGGCCATTCAGATGGTAAAAGATGCCATCAAAACGGGTTTTGAACCAGCTTATGTGTTAGCCGACTCTTGGTTTATATGCGATACCTTTATATCTGAAATACAGAAGATTAAGATAAGATATGCAAAAAAGCTACATGTCATCGGTCTCATGAAAACCAACAGATCTATCATGATTAATGGTATAAAAAAGGCGGCAAGTTTGGTGCCAGTTTATAAGCAAAAAGACATCAGATTTTGTAAAAAACACAAATGTAATTATCTGGCTATCAGGATAGAATACAAAGGTAATAAGCTAAAGGCATTTTGGGTAAAGACCAAGGGAAGCGAAACCTGGAAAATGTTAGTCAGTACGGATACCGACATTACCTTCACCAATGCTATGAAATACTATCAGATACGCTGGAGCATTGAGGTATTTTTCAAAGAGTGTAAACAAAATTTAAATATAAATAAGTGTCAATCAACTGATTTTGATGCACATGTCGCTTGGATAACCTTAAGTTTCATCAGCTATATGATGCTTTCCCTTCGTAAGAGATTCGATGATTACGAGACAATGGGCGAAGTTTTCAGAGATTTTAAAAATGAATTATTAGAAATCACGTTGGTAGAAAAGCTGTGGCAAATCATTGAAATACTCTTTCAGGAAATATTAGCTGAACTAGGTGTTGACTGGGAAATATTCCTGGACAAGCTATCCGAAAATGAAATTAGCATTGAAAAATTGGTACAGACTCAATTTGAATTTTTAAAATGTCCAAATAAAAATGCCGCTTAATTTGCTCCGAAACTTTAGTAAAATTACTATAAATCTTTAAAAGCCAACATTAACTTAGTAACTTTATCTAAATCTTCTTGTGTATCCACGGATTGTGTATTATATTTAGTTGGAGTCATACGCACCTTCTTTCCATGTTCCAACACCCGCATCATATCAATGGATTCCGTTATCTCTAACGGGGTCGGAGTCAATTGTGTATACTCAATTAGATAGTTTCTTCTAAAAGGAATAACACATACTTGCTTACCCATAGGAACATTCGTGGATTTACTGCGGGTTGGAATAGGCTCACGTGAAAAATATAAGGCGTTTAAGTTCAGGTCGCAAACTACCTTTATACAATTCCTATCTTCAAATTCAGCGTGATCAGCTATTTCACCAAGTAGATTTACCACTTGAACTTCAGGATCGTCCAGCATAGGTTGAATAGCCTCAGAAATCATATCTGGATGCGTCATAGGTTCATCTCCCTGAACCATAACTACGATATCATATTTTGTATTATTTAAAGTCTCAAGTTTTTCCAGCGCTTCCGCACAACGGTCAGAAGCTCTTTCATAAGTATCTTTAGTCATGACCGCTATTCCGCCTATTGACTCGATATAATCAAATATTTCCTGATCGCAGGTAGCTACCGCGGTGAGATTAAGTAAAGGAGACAATGAAACCCTCTCGTAAACATGCCCAATCATAGGTTTACCTAAAATTTTTACCATTGGTTTTCCCGGAAATCGGCTACTACCCATTCTTGCCGGAATTAAAGCTATAATATTCATGAAATAATAATTTTAGTACTTATGCAAAAAACCCTTCGCCCATTCAGCGAAGCGTGGAAGTCCAACTTCTAATGAGGTAAAACTTGTTATTCCTAAAAGATTTCTGAGTTTAGAATTGTCTGCGAAGATTCCATTTTGATCACCAGGAGTCGAACCTTGAACAAAGAATTCGGATCCTTCAACCGAACTTTGAATCATCTCCAAAAGCTCTTCTATTGACGTTTTTATACCTGTGCCAACATTAATAATTTGATTTTTTACATTGGGAAATATTGCAGCTTTAAACCAAGCATCAACTACTTCATCTATATAAATAAAATCACGATAACGGCTTAAGTTACCCTTTACTTCTATTTTACCGGTTTTGACAGCCTGGGCCAGAAAAATACTTACCATTCCTTGTCTCAAATTATTTAAATCCTGGCCGGGGCCATATACATTAAACATTCTTAATGCAACATACGGTAATTTATCTCTATAAACTTTTAGGTAACCTTCACTGGCAAGCTTTCCAACTCCATAACAAGATAAAGGCTGCGATTGCAAATTTTCACCAATAGCATGATTAGGCACATCTCCATAAACAGACATGGAACTAGCATATACAATTCGTTCACTTGAATTCCTGATTCCATATTGAATCAAGTTTAAGGTTGAAATAGTATTTTTCTCCATGTCCAATAAAGGATCATCAAAACTAATTTCACCAGATGACTGACCAGCAAGATGCAAAATCACGCCACAATTACTTGGAAGATTCTCTACACTAGATTTGTTAGCTAAATCAGTTTTTATAAAATCAATTCCTTGAGGTACGTTTTCTAATTTACCACTTGAAAGATCGTCAACACCAATAACTTCATACCCTTCCTTCAAGAACCTGGCTGCAACATGAGACCCTATAAAACCAGCTACCCCAGTTATTAAAACCTTCATATCATGAAATTTTATTTATTACGCCAATTAACGTATCACAAAAACCATTGTTAATCAATGATTGCTTATAAGCCTCTTCAATTTCAACTCCAAGTTTATCAGTATAGCGACCCATACCCCCTGGCTTACCATCCCGCGCCCAGGTAATATGATTAGAGAGATCGTACCGCTGATCCAATATAATCTCGTAAGGTTGCCCCAATTTACCTAACAGATACTCCAATGACGATTTACTGAAATACCATGGATGAGCAATTGACCAATAGAATCTTTCAAATAACGGTATATCGTAAATCGTATTCAATGCGTCAGCCACATTCGGAATTTCGAAGATTATTTTTCCCCCTGGCTTTAGTAATGATAATTGTGTGTTTAGAAAACTCAAAGGATCTGCAATATGCTCCAGGACAAAAAAATGCTGAATTACATCAAATTTATTGTCTGGCTTCTTCTCTATCAATTCCTCTAAGGAAGAATAAATATCAATTCCCCTACTTCTTACATATTCACTAAAAAATCCTGAAGGTTCAATTCCCATACAAGTGTGCCCTTCTGCCTTTTGAGGGAAGAGCATAAATCCTGAAGAACAGCCTACTTCCAAAATATCCGATGGCGCAGTAATGTTTGGGAGAAGGTATTTCATTCGACGTTCAACCGTCTGTCTATTTGCGGCAATATGGCTTTCAGCTCCTTGCCATCCTCCTGCCACGCCACTACGGCTTGTCATAAAGCCTTCAAATTCAGCATTGTAAAATCTAGACTCCTCCTCTGGGCTAAGGGCTGGATATTGGTACCTTACATCGCAAGACATACATTGGTAAAAAGCCCTGTTACTTTCCTTATCGCCAAATACATGAGATGTAACAATTTTCTGATTAATATTTCTGGCCTGACAAAGTGGACAGCTATTTGGTATTGGCATCTTGTGCTCGTTTAAAAGTTAAAATTTATACCGGCTTAAGCTTTAGTTCAATCACTAATGGGATTTTGACAAACAGAACTAATAAATACTGCATCAATTGAGTATGCTACAAACTGATAGCCTTCTTTAATCTTCTCCAGTACTAATTCGGGTTGCGGAGCAACCACGTGCATCCCAAAAGGGACCGCAAATTTATTACTCAAGACACGTATTTTTGTCATCGCTTCAGAAAATATTTGTTCATCAAATTTTGCGGTAATTCCCATAGAGGCGGATAGGTCATAGGGGCCAACTAAAATAGCATCTAAGCCCTCTACTTTAAGAATGCTCTCTAGATTATCAACTGCATCGATATGCTCTATCATAGCAACAAGAAGCGGATCCTGTGCCTCGACGCGATAGTTTTCGAAATATTTCCCAAAAAGGTTGGCACGGGAAAAACCCACACCCCGACTTCCTGCTGGGGGCCATCTACATGCATCTCGTACCAGAATTAATTGCTCTGCACTTTTAACCATAGGCACAATTACACCACCTGCTCCTGCGTCAAGTGCACGTTTACAGTCTTTAGGCAATCCATGTGCTAGTCTAACTAATGGAAGGGTATTCCCCAGTTCCAGCGCTCTGAACATATCTGGTAATTGACTAACATCGATTGTACCATGCTCTAAATCAACTGCGACCCAGTCAAATCCCGACTGACCCATAATTTCAGCAATTGAAGAATTAGGAATCTGCATCCAGCTGCCTATTGATGGTTTTCCAGACTTTAAATTCTTCCGAATTAAAGAAATTTTTTCTCTACGGTTCATAATCCTATCAGATCATTAATAGTTATTCCGGCAAAGGACTCGGTAAATTTAGTATTTGAATAGTGCCTACGCAAAATAAAAGGAACTTTATTTAAGGAAGCAGCCTCCAAATCAGCTGACGCGTCTCCAATCATCACCGCATCAGCAGCAGAAATACTTAATCTGTTTAGGCTAGTCCTAATTGCTTCCGCCTTACTAGTAGGGGCACCAAAAATGGATTCAAAACTATATCTGAGATTAAGCCGTTCTATAATTTCCAGCAACTCTTCAGTTGGTGTAGCTGAAACAACAATAAAAATTTGTTGATTCGTATTAGAGCGAATAAATGTTTCAGCACCAGGTATCCATGGTGAATTAACCACACCATCAAGCACCAGATCACTAAACTTTTCACATAACCGTTTTATTTTTTCATCTGTAGCTTTGATATTTGCAAATTCCATATATATTGGAAACTTTTCAAATCTCGACATTCCACCATTTGCCTCGTGATGCACACGAATCTTTTCCGTTACTTCGGTTCCATATTCAACAAACAACTCTTGAAAGGCCTTGGTTTTTACATCCACCGATTCTTTTATTACACCATCAAAATCCCAAAATAGAATTTTGGCAGTTTTTATAAGATCAGAAGCATTTATTTTCGGACCCATATCTGATTATACGAATTTTGGAAGCCATTGGTATTTGAACTGATCATTTCTGAATGCCTTTTGTCCTTTAATGATAATCCACACTCAGTTAAAATATCTCTACATTGATCTGCCTGTTCATGAAAATCATCATTAATTTCAATCAAAATCTCCTTGATTTGACTGAGAACTGATTTTCCACCTTTCAAAATAAAATGCTCCAAGCCATCAACATCAATCTTAATATACTCCGGAGTAGGAATTGCTAATCTATTTACAGCATCTTCCATACTTAGTCCAACTGTCTGAAACTCAAAAACTTTCTTTATTGCTTTCCCATCCCATCCAAAATCCTGTCCAAAAGTAGATAATGCACCTCCCCATTCGGTAGTTGTCAACTGAAGTTTACTTGAACCAATTTGATCACTTAAAGCAAATGGAACTATGCAAACATCATTCGTCAAATTATTTAAATTAATATTCCTGGCTAGTAATTCAAGATTGAACACAGAAGGCTCAAAAGCCCAGACTTTGCACTTACTTTTTTTAGCCGCATACACAGAATACAATCCTATATTAGCTCCAATATCCCAGAAAATTGCTCCCGATGGTATTTCATCAATCCACTCTAGAGTCTCTGGCTCTTTTGAAGAAAATGTATCTGCTCTCCATCTACATAGAAGATTTGGGGTTGTGAACTTTAATTGCAAGCCATTATGCGATATCTCAGCAACTTGTTCTATTAAAGATTTTATAAGTTGCATATTTAGGTACTGTCCAAACTTAGTCCTTTGCCTAGATTTTACAAGGGCTTTTAGGCCCGATGTAATTAATTGTCTAATTAGTTGCTTCATTATTTACTTTCGCTGTTTTTATCATTCTGTATGTCCATAATTAATTCTAATAATCCTTGACCTAAATCTACATGTAATGGTGGGACATACTTTCTACCTAGCTTAGGTTGATATGCATAAGGTGTTCTAATATAATGCCCTGGATGTTCACTATTGATAAACTCAACCTGTTGAGGTATACCTAATATCTCAGCAAGCATTTTAAGTAAATCCATAACCCTCATTGGTTCTTGCCCTGTAAGAACAACATGCTTATTACAGAAATCTTCTCCCAATGCTACAACGCTAGCTTTGGCAGCATCAGCCACATGAATATATTCTCTCATAGCTTCTGCACTTCCATTATAACTAACTTTACCCGTTTCAAGAGCATTTTTTACCACTCTCCAAAGTCCATTATGATTGTCAGACCTTGGCCCATAAAGTGACCCATATCTAAGTATCGTATAATTTAATCCGTATGAAACCTGATATTGTTCAACATATTGCTCGGCAGCACGTTTACTACACCTGTAAAAACCTCCTTCTCGGCTGTTTACATAAACTGTACTTGCATAAATATATCTTTCAACATTATACTTACGGCAGGCTTCTAGGATATTAACATTACCTAAAATATTAATTTCAACTGTCTCAACAGGCTTAGTAATTGCCTCATCAAGATCTGCAATAGCTGCAAAATTATATACAGCATGACATCCTGAAATTACCGAATTGAGTAAGTCGAGATCCATAATATTACCAATTATCATCTCTTGGTCTGACTTTCTCCAAAGAGATTCATAACGGTCCAATATCAAAACATGGTAACCCGCTTCGGATAAAGCATCTGCGACATGGCTACCTAAAAACCCCGAACCACCAATAACAGTTACTCTTTTTTGTGAATTATTTACCTCCCGCAAAATAAATTATATTAAATTATGCTTTCTTAACCCTTTCATTAGTTCAACGCATGCTTCCGCTTCCTGCATTTCTCTTCCTTCTTTTGCATAAGAGCCCATATGTGCTGTCATTTGAATATTCTTGCAACTAGTAAGAGGTCCATTATACGGCTCATTTTCAAAACAATCAAGAGCTGCACCCCCAATTTTACCTTCATTAAGTGCGGTAAGCAAAGCTTGTTCATCAACTAGTCCTCCACGGGCAATATTCACTAGCAAAGTTCCTTTCTTCATTTTGTCAAATTGCTTCGTACCAATTAGATGATGTGTATCTGCTTTATAAGGAATATGGAGAGTAATTACATCACTCTCTTTGATTATCTCATCAAATGAAACTAACTCATATCCTTCAGCAATATTTTTTATTATTGGGTCATATACAATAATCCTACATCCAAAAATAGTCAAAAGATGACCCACAAGCATACCAATCCTGCCAAAACCAATAATTCCGATAGTCTGTTTGGCAATCATTGATCCCATTAATGGGTTCCATTGATTATTTTTTATATGATTGTTAGCTTCGGAAATACGTCTGGATAATGAGAGAATATGGGCAAGAGTTAATTCAGCAACAGAACGCGTTGGTGAATCTGGTGTGTTATATACACTAATATTTTTTGATTTCGCACATTCTATATTTACATTATCAAGCCCTACACCGCATCTTGCAATCACCTTTAAATTTTTTGTACTCATTAGAACAGATGAAGTAATTGGCTCCAAACCTGCAACAATAGCAATAACTTCGTCATCAATAAGTTCCATTAGCTGTTCTTCAGTTAAACGTTTGCCATAAGGGTTTATTATCAATTCATAACCGGCTGCTTTAACCAAATCACGCTCAGCAAAATTATCAAGATTGAAAGTAGATGTTGTGAAAAGTATTTTTGGCATATTTTTAATATTTAGTTGAATTAAGTTGTACAATATATTAGGAATGTTTCTTCAAGTCCCTTTAGAAACTTAGCTGGAACTTCAGCACCACCGCATAAATCGTGTACAATTTTTCCTTTTTGTTTCCCAGAAGCAATAATAATTATTTTACTAGATTTATTAAGCCTTTTCATAGAAAGGCTTATCCTGCATACGGGGGGTTTGGGAGAATTATTAACGGACAAAACATCAGGAGAGGTATCAAGTAAACCGATATCGTTTCCTGGAAAAAGGCTTGCAACATGTCCATCTTCACCAATACCTAATAAAGTTAAATCAAAATCAGGAATATTAATAATACTTTCACAATAAGTAAATACTGCAGAATTTAAATCTTTCTCTACATCAATGAAATGTATCTGAGATTCTAAAACTGGAACATGATTTAAAAACTCATTTCTTATCATTAATTGATTTAATTGAACTATTGAAATTGGTGCAAAACGCTCATCTGAAATGTAAAATTCCCATGCTGCCCAATTAGTTGATAATAGCTTAAGTTTTTGATAAACAAATTTTGGAGTTTCACCACCAGTTAAAACAATATGAAATTTTCCTTTTATTTCAATTGCTTTTATAGCTGACTTATATATTAAATCAACAACATTATTAATATACTCATCATGACTTGAATGATAAATTATTTTCAATTTTTCCACAGCTTATTAAAATGCCTGCTCAAATATCAATTAGAATTAATTAAAATCTTTAAAATACTAAATAAAATCAATAAAAAAAAACCATTATAGTTCCTAAATTATTAATTTAGAAAGAGTTAAATTAAATTTTATAAACCAGTCAAAAAGGTAATAACACCAATTTATAAATAATATCTATGGAATAGGTAAATATTAATTAGAATTAAAATTTACCAAAAGTTTTATTTTTCTTAATTTAAAGTAATTCGGTTAATTTATTAAAATTCAAATGAATAGAAAACTATGATTTTAAAAAAATGATTGAAAATCATTCTTCCATAAGTAAATAGTTATGCAAAATATTATAAGAATTTAAACTGAAGATTTAGCGATAAATTTAAAAGCTGATTTAATTTATATTAACTTTAAAACTTTAGATATATTCGTTCTTATCAAAAATGTTTATTAAACTTAATTAATTTTCAGGTTAAATATATAGTAAAATAACTAAAGTTTCGGAGTTGCTAAAAAGCTGATTATCAGCAAAATAGAATGATAAAAAAGTTGCATTTTTGAATATAACTTGTTAATTTTGAGTGAGTTAAAAGCAAATTTCCAAATCAGTCAAA
>Ga0247840_10006701_pt1 | contig 16430 bp, 18 predicted proteins | sample LaCruzMarch2015__FD_192404 | JGI IMG/M metagenome (GOLD analysis project Ga0247840, IMG submission 192404) | Freshwater microbial communities from meromictic Lake La Cruz, Castile-La Mancha, Spain - LaCruzMarch2015_17m | ecosystem: Environmental > Aquatic > Freshwater > Lake | place: Spain... | reverse complement strand
AAGGTTTGATTGACTTGAAAAAGTACGATACGCAAGAAATTGCCAATCGTGTAGGCAAGTCAGGTACTTATGTTGCGCAGCGGTTAAAGCTGAATGACTTATCGGAAGATTTTCAAAAGGCTTTCTACGCTGACCGCTTGACGATAGCGACAGCAATGAAAATTGTCAAGCTTCGCAAGGTTGACCAGGATGAGTATTGGAATGAAGAATTTGAAGGAGAGACGGGGAAAATTGAAGTGTCGCCCTGGAACCTTAGGAAGTTCACCAATGATTTGAACGATGCTGCCTTTGATACTAAGGATGGGGAATTGTTACCAAAGATAGGAGCTTGCACCAACTGTGAGCATAACACAGCATCCAACACTTTACTATTTCCTGAAGACGCTTTGAACGCGAAGTGCATGTTCAGCGAATGCTTTAGAAATAAAACAGAGGTTTCTTACAAAAAGGTTTTGGAGGAAGCTAAAACAGATCCTCAGGTAATCTTAGTTTGCGATGAGTATTCCTTCTCTAAAGAGGCTAACGCTTTAATTAAAGCCGGTGAGAAAGTTTACAACAGGAACCAATATCATACTGAGCACAAACCCGATGCTCCGGACATTGAGCAGTATGATGTTCAGGATTACGATGATGAAGCGGATATGATGGCTGCCTTCCATAAAGACACCGCTGACTATCAAAAGGAATTACAGGAATACGAAAAGAAGGTATCCTCAGGAAAGTTTTTAAAAGCATTTATAGTTGGTGGCAATTATAAAGGCAAGTTCTTTTATGTCAATTTGAAAAAGGATGCAATGCCTAAAGGCGATGCTGATGCCACTAAGAAAAAGGAGAATGATGGCACCATCACAACTGAAGATATTGAACTGGAGCTTGCCCGGTTGAATGATGGTGAGAAGCGCAAGAAGGAATTAGATCAGGAAAAAATCCATGCGCTCGTTGGTGAAAAGTTTAGTGAACACAAAGAATACCTTCAGTCTGATGATCCAATAACCCAAATTGAATTGGTCGCTTTGATTTTGTTCATGAGTGACAACTATAACGTTTCGGATGCTTTGCACAAACGCCTGAAAATGCAAAGAGAGTGGTCCGGTGACGGCAAGGTATTGGTGAAGAAACTTTTTGAAAAAACACCTGCCCAGCTTACCGAGATTTTGAATAATGCAACTCGAGTAATGTTGATGAGTAAGTTCTCTCCAACAAAAGGCGCACCTAACCAACGCCCGGATGCAAGTGGTAGATGTTTCGTTTTTCGCGCTGTTGCTGAAAAATGGATTCCTGATGCTGTAAAAGAGATTGACATGAATGAATTGAACATTCGTGCAACTCGAGAACAGAAACTCGAAAAGCGAATCAAGCAACTCAACGAAAAGTTGAAGGAGTTAAAAGCAGCAGAGAAAAACAGCAAGGCTGTTACTGTAGCTGTAAAACCTGAATCATCAACAAAAAAGAAAAGTGTAAAGACACTCACCCAATAAAATGGTAATCAACGAACAAACCAACTATTTTGAAATTCGTTTCCCTTGGAGCGCACGGCTGTTAGCAGCCGTGAAGCTCCTGCCGGGGAGATACTGGCACACCGATACTAAAATATGGCGTGTTCCAATATCTGCTCGTCCTGATGTAGAGAGTTTCGCAAAAAGATACGGATTCACTTTTGGTGAACCTCAGGATGTGCAGCATGATTTTTCTATACCGGAACTTCCTGATTTGAATGTTCACATATCTCTTAAGCGCCAACTGTTCCCATACCAGGAGAAAGGAGTTGCTTACTGCTTAGATAAAAAGCGTTTAATTATTGGTGATCAGCCTGGCCTTGGTAAAACAGGACAGTCTATCGCTGCCATCACAGCCGTGGATGCTTTTCCATGTTTGGTTATATGTCCATCAAGTTTGAAAATAAACTGGCAACGTGAATGGGAAATATGGACTAACAAACGTGCCCGGGTGATTGATGAGCCGCTGGCCCGATATATGCACAGATGGATTGATTCAGGAATGATTGATGTGTTCATTGTCAATTATGAATCACTGAAGAAGTATTTCGTCCTGGAAGTGAATAAGCCGGACAATGGCAAGTTGACGCTCAAGCATATCAAATTCAGCAGCAAGAAAGATTTGTTCAAGTCTGTAATTATTGACGAGTCGCACCGGTGTAAGGATTTTAAAACACTGCAAACAAAATTCACGAAGGGAATCGCGGAAGGGAAGGAATACATCTTTGCACTTACCGGGACAGTGGTGGTGAACAAACCGAAAGACTTACTGCCACAGCTGGGCATCATTGACAGAATCAATGATATGGGCGGTTACAAATTCTTTACGCAACGATACTGCGGAGGCTTGAATGGTGCAAGCAATCTGAAGGAGTTGAATTTTAAGCTCAGCACCAATTGCTTTTACCGGAGAGACAAAAGCGAAGTACTGAAGGACCTGCCGGCAAAGATTCGACAGATTGTTTATTGTGAAATTGACGACACGCACAGGCGCGAATACGTGAAGGCAGAGGAAGATTTGCGCGAGTACCTTATCAAGTATAAGGAAGCATCAGACGAGCGTGTGGAATCTGCTTTGCGTGGTGAAGTGATGGTTCGTATCGGCATTCTTAAAAACATATCTGCCAGGGGCAAACTTGCAGATGTACGCGATTACATTCAGGAGGTTATTGAATCCGGAGAGAAGCTCGTTGTCTTCCTTCACCTGAAGGAAGTGTTTCACAAACTGAAAGCGCTGTTCCCAAATGCTGTTAGCATAGTAGGTGAAGACAATTCATTGCAGCGGCAACATGCTATTGACAGCTTTCAAAACAATCCTGATTGCAAACTGATATTATGCTCAATGCAAGCTGCCGGTGTTGGACTAACACTTACGGCTTCGTCAAGAGTTGCATTCGTGGAGCAGGGTTGGACAGCTGCCGGGCATGACCAGTGCGAAGACAGGTGTCACCGCATCGGACAAAAGGATTCTGTGCAGTGTGTGTACTTCATCGGTAAGGAAACTATTGATGAATGGGTTTACAAAATCATTGATGAGAAGAGAAGTATTGCCAATGAAATCACCGGTGCTAAGGATGATGTGCAGGTGGACGTAGTGGACAGGTTTGCTTCTCTTTTCAATATTCAAAAAAAGGAGAGCCAACATGCCGAATAGGATACTTAGAGACTGGACAGATAGTAAAACGATGAATTCTCTTGGATGGCAGGAGGAGGTTTTGTTTTTGAGATTGATTATGAAAGCCGATGATTTCGGATGTTACTATGCAGATTCAGTGTTACTGAAGTCTTTGCTCTTTCCAAGGAAGGACGGGTTAAGAACTGCCGATATAGACCGCTGGTTGGATAGCTTGAAGGCTGCCGGTCTTATCCGTAGTTACCAGGTAGATGGTGAACCCTTTCTAACCATTGTGAAATTCGGGCAACGACTGAGGCAACAGAGAAGACAATTCCCTGAACCGCCTGACAATTTCGGAGAGAATGAAATGTCAGCAGGTCGTCAGCAAGTTGTCAGCGACTCGCATGCAAGTAGTGGCTTGAATAGAAACGAAGTAGAAGTAGAAACAGAAGGTGAAGTAGAAAGCGTAAACACACACACAATTTCTAAAAAAAGTAGTTTAAAAAAATCCATAAATGAGGGTAAGCGCGACCACTTTTTCAGCGAATCAGAATTTTTTGAAGTTGAAAAATTCGTTGCCGCGTTCGATGGAACAGACTATGAGCATTGTGATTTATTGTATTACCGTGAACGCATGAAGAATTGGGCTGAAGGTAAAGGAGTTAAGCGTAAAGATTGGCTCGCGCAAGTCAGAAACTTCATGCTTGGCGATGCGAAGGAGAATAAATTAAGATTAAAAAATTCAAGTGATGGAAGAGAAACTGCAAACAACAAGCAACAACCAAACGAGGCCTGGGCAAGAGACGCCTTCAATAAAACTATGGCAGGATTGTGAGCGACTTGAAATCACAAGCGCAACACCGCAGGCATTAGTGATTGATAGTGATCAGCCATGTATTGCTTCGCTTGTGAAAGATGGCGATAAGAAAGAGGCTTACTCATTTATAATTCTTGAATTGCTACAGCTGTGTGCATTCTTTGGAGAGGCTTGGAATCCACAACAATTGCAACCCTTGGCGAGAGAAATATTTGCGCAAGGGTATTTCTTCAGGGTGTCAGAATTAAAACATTTCACCGCGCAATGCCGAGCTCAAAAGTTTGGTAAGATGTATGGAAAGTTCAACCCAGCAATGCTGATGGAGTGGCTTGGAACATATATCGAAACGCGATTTGAAATTGTTGAGCAGCAGAGGCAACTGGAGCATGATTCTGTTACGCACTCTGAAAAATCGGTTAGGTATAATCGAACTGACAACTGTGGATTTGATGAAGGAATGAGAAACGCGAAGGCTCAATTTGTAAAGGAGTCTGTAAGTAAAAGGGACGACATTTTATTGGAAAGTGAAAAAATGAAGAATGATACATCCGGGAGATAAAATTCAACTTAATGAAATCCGGGACCAGTACAACTACTTGGTCAGTCAAAAGTTTGAACTGGAGGAATTGGTAATTGGCAAGCACATCGAACAGAAGTCCGCCACGGAAATTTACAAAGTGATTGCGCGCCTTACGGTGGACATCAAGCAAATTGACGAGGCGAGGTTTAATTTAATTAAACAGAATTGAAATTATGAGAGAAAAATAAATTTTACAAGGCAACAAATTGATTGCTGAATTTATGGGCGGAAAGTTTTTAACTGCCGAACAGTTGAAATGGGCTGATGACTGCATAAAGTTTGAAGGCGAAGCAGCTATACCGATTAAAAAACATGATTACTCTACAACATGGGGGCTTCTAATGCCTGTTATTGAGAAAATTTGTAAGCATGTGTATGAAGAAATACCAATAGATGATGGTATTGAAGTTAGGATTGAAAAAGACAGAGCCTACATTAGAACTTTCGGAGTTTCGTGGGATGGCGATTTTATGGTAAGGTTCAATAGGCAAGCCCTTTGGCAGCATAAAACATTTATTGGCGCAGCATTCTTGGCAGTTATAGATTTTATTCAATGGTATAACTATAATAATCAAGGTTAGGCAATGACAGCCAATCAAATCCAAAAGTATTCCGGCAAATCGCTTGCGCAGTTAATTGTAATCGCCCAGCGCAGATTCAATAAGTTCATTCGTGTGAGAGATACAGGAAAGCCGTGTATCAATTGCGGTAAGCCCAGAACATTGCAAGCTGGACATTTCTATCCAACCTCTGACTATTCCCATTTGAGATTTAACGAGGATAACGTGCATGGGGAGTGCCTACAATGCAACTACTTCAACAGTCAGAGTCATTCTTATGGGTACCGGGTGAACCTTGAAAATAGAATAGGCAAGGAGCGTTTCGCAAAGCTTGAACTATTGGCTAAAACGAAATGTCGCAAGCAGGACCGGTTCACGCTTATTGATGTTATCTCCAAATACCCAAACTGAAAATTTTTCATTCGCTAAATTTCTTTCATTCATTATATCTTAGCCTTATGGATTCAAAGCAAGACTTGCTTAATTACATATCTGAAGCGCATCCGATGGGAGTTGAAATTCGATTCGACAAAGCAGCTGATTTGTTTACTGAAAAGGTGTATAACACAGAGGTTTTCTTGTTAGCGAAAGTGCTAAGTCCAAATTTGACCTATGACCAATTCATGCGTGAAGAGAATTGCGTTACTCATAAAAGAGTCGAAGACTGGTGCAGGGAAAACAGGATTGACTTTAACTATGAACCTAACCACGATAGATTTCAATTTGCTAAAAAGAAGCGAGAGGATGTAGATTGAATTTTTAACTTTGAAACCTAAGAATGATTCCTGATAAATCAAGTCCGTCCTTTACTTTAGAACAATGGCCATCTATTATTGATGGACTGGAATCACTCCAGGAGTTCAATGTTTTTGAAGAAACTTTTAGAACTGATGCGCTAAGAGGCAATTGGAGTATGAGAGATATTATGCCTCTTAAAGATAAACTGCGCGCAAAGCTCGCAGAACTTCAAAAATCAAAATGATTACTATTTAATCACATTGATTACTTTTGCTGTACATGCAGCAAGAACAATCTTCATTACAATTTGTCGAGTTAGAAATTAGTGCAATCGAATTCCCGGATTACAACCCACGCGAAATTTCAGCCAAAGAATTTAAGAAGCTTCAGCAGGATATAAAGAAAGATCCTTTATTCCTGAAGCAGCGGCCGCCTCTTATCAATCACATTTCGGGTGAGAATCGTTTTGTGTGTTATGCCGGAACGCAAAGAGCCAAGGCAGCAGCAGCCAATGGAGAAAAAACTATTTGGGCTTGGGTTGAAAAAGATGTGACCCGGGAAGTTCAGGACCAAAGGATGTTGAAGGATAATCTTCACAGTGGTCAGTGGGATTGGGATAAGCTAAAGGGATTCGACATAAATTTTCTTCACAATGCCGGTTTCAGATTTGATGAAATGGGAGGGTTGTTCACCGATAAGAACGCAGTCTCAAATGATAAGTTTGATGTTGAAAAAGCCCTTGATGAAATAAAAGCGCCATCAACCAAACCCGGAGACATTTACATTCTTGGAGAGCATCGCCTCATGTGTGGCAACAGTCAAAAGGAGGAGGATGTAGAAAAGCTAATGCAGGGAGAGCTTGCGGATATTCTGTATTGTGATCCGCCTTACAATATTGGATTGAGTTATGATAAAGGCATTAAGCCCAATGCAATAAAGAAGCGATACACGAACGCAGTCTTTTCTGACAACATGAGTAACGCTGATTACACTGCCTGGTTGATTCAGATTGTAAACAATGGGTTGGAGGTGTGCAAGAAAGATGTTCATGTATTTTTTTGGTGCGATCCTAAATTTATTGGATTAGTTCAAGATGCGTTCAGGATGTTAGGTGTTATGAATAAAAGCGTTGCCTTCTGGATTAAAGACCATTTCAACCCAGTCTTGCAAATGGCTTTTCACAGATTGATTGAACCATGTGTTTATGGTACCAAGGGAAGCCCGGCCCTGAACAATCAATTCAGGAACATGACGGAGATTCTGAATAAAGAAGTTGCCGACAGGAAAATATTTGATAGCCTGATGGACTTCACAGACACCTGGGTTGTGGCACGTGAAGTGAGTCAGAACTATGTTCACCCGACACAAAAGCCTTGCACTTTACATGAGAAGCCGTTGAACCGTTGCAGTTTTCCTGACAACATCGTTCTTGATTTGTTTGGTGGCAGCGGCTCTACACTTATGGCTTGTGAGCAGATGAAAAGAAAAGCCAGGTTGATGGAGTTGGATCCTGTTTTCTGCGATGTGATAGTTAGACGTTGGGAAGCATATTCAGGACTGAAAGCAGTGAAATCAAAATGAGAGAAAAGTTTAACAAAGTTAAAAGCAAGGGAGCCAATAAGAAGCCGGCAAAGAAGTCCATCAAAAAGACTGCTAAGAAACCTCCGTTTCCTGAATTAACACCTGAGGAGGAAGAGTCAAATCGTAGAGCAGACTGGGAGCATAACAATGAACTCATTTACTCTAACTACATAGCCATTGCGATGGAGAAGCGCAGAACTCCAAAACTCAAAGAGGTGGCCGAAAAAACCGGTTTGAGTGTTGTAACTGTGTGGAAGCATACTCAGGAGCCGGACTTTGACACGCTCAAAAAGAAGTATTCTGTTTTCGCTGATGCTGCATTGTTTCAACTTGCTGCCAAGGCTGCTGAAGGAAAGAGCCGGGAATGGTCGGAGTTGTTTTTCAAAGTGATGTTTGGTGTTGGAGATAAGAAGCAGCTTGATGTTACCAGCGGAGGTAAACCTATCAATTCATCAGACCTGTCTAAGTTATCAGTTGAAGATTTAATTGCACTAAGGCAGATGAAAGAAAAGGTTGATGATAAATGATTTGCTTTCTCTCAACCTTGTTGATATCGAAACCGAATTGTTCAAGCGTGGTAATTTCGACCACATCACTTGTCAAAAGGGAAGGAAGCATAAAAAGCAGGAAGAGGCTTTAAAAATCCTTACAGACAAAACTACAGTTGAATTTCTTTATGGAGGTGCTGCCGGAGGTGCAAAGAGTTGGACGGGTTGTGCCTGGCTTATGTCCATGTGTCTTAGTTACCCCGGGACTAAATGGTTTATAGGCAGGGAAGAGTTGAAGCGGTTGCGCGAATCTACTTTGATAACCTTCTTCAAAGTGGCGAAGAAGCATGGAGTCAAGAAAGATGTTGATTTCAAGTACAGGAGCCAAGGCAGTTACCTTGAGTTTGCAAATGGCAGCAGGATTGATTTATTAGACCTCCGCTTTCTTCCGGCAGATCCGTTGTATGAGCGTTACGGTTCTGTTGAATATACAGGTGGATGGATAGAGGAAGGTGGAGAAACTCACTTTGGTGCTTATGACACATTGAAGTCACGTATAGGCAGGCACTTGAATGATAAATACGGATTGCTCCGGAAGCTGTTCATTACCTGTAACCCTAAAAAGAATTGGCTTTACACCACATTTTATAAGCCCTTCAAAGCAAATGCACTTAAGCCATTTCAGAAGTTTATACAGGCACTGAGTGGCGATAATCCATTTGCAGAATCAGAGTATCAGGAAGCGTTGTTATCGATAACAGACAACAGCAAGAAGCAAAGATTGCTTTATGGTAATTGGGAGTATGATGATGATCCGCTGCGCCTGATTGACTATGAATCCATCACCGACATGTGGACTAATAGTTTTGTTCCTGCTGGCGAGAGATACATCACCGCGGACATTGCATTGCATGGAGCAGATAAGTTTGTCATTGGCGTGTGGTATGGGTTGCGGTTGGTTGATATAATAGTGTTCGACAAGTGCGAAGGACCAGAAGTTGAGGAAACAATAAAGATGTATGCAAATCTGCATCAGGTACCGCGCAGCAACATTGCTTATGATGCTGACGGTTTGGGAGCATTCCTTAAAGGTTATTTGAAAGGCGCGATTGCATTCCACAACAATGCGAAGCCTATCGATGATGAGAATTATGCAAACCTTAAAACACAATGCTATTTCAAACTTGCTGAAATGGTGAACACTTCAATGATGTATATTGGAGTGAAGACAAGCAAGGATATAATTATTCAGGAGTTAGACCAGGTGAAGCGCCTTGAAACAGATGATGATAAGAAGTTGCGCATCATTGATAAAGCAACAATGAAAGAGGTGCTGGGGCGTTCCCCGGACTATGCAGACATGATAATGATGCGAATGGTATTCCTATTGAAACCAAGATTCGGTTTGAGTTGGGCTACATCAAAATAAAAAGCCACCCATTGCTGAGTGGCTCTTGGAGACCTGCTGAGTATAACTACTGTACTCCTGCGCTGTTGCGTGAGGCGGGACTCGAACCCGCGACCTTTAGGTTATGAGCCTAACGAGCTGCCAACTGTTCCACTCCGCGCTGCAATAATAATCAATTTGATTATTAAATAATCTTTTTGATAACTTCGTGTTCTCATACATTTTTTACTTAAACAACATTTTTATGTCAGAAATCGTTACAAACGAAGACCAGCCAACAGTAGAGGATATTGTTGAATTACTCCAAGGCGTTAGCGGAGTAGTAGAAAAACTTATTAAAGACGGCAATGGAAATGCAGACAGCCGTTTGCTGATTATCTCCAAGCCGTTAAAAATCCTTTTGTTCAATCCTGCGCTTAAAGGTGATGAGGCAACACCGAGAGGTGAGTCTAGTGTTGGAAAGGTGGTGAAAGCTGCCGGAAGCACTATCACAAATGGTGAAAGCATTGCCAAAAACACTAACCATGTTCCTGTCGGGCAGGTAGTAACTAAGGCTGATTTAGTACAACCTGATAACAACACTAAAGAAAAGGCGGTGAAGGTTGACGAAGAAGATGCTGCGTTTTTTGAAACGCTTAAAAGTAAAACGGTTGAACAGCTGGCCGGTACTAAATACAGCAAGGATTCGCAAATTCTAATAATCAATAAGTTGAATGAAAACGGCTCAACTATTGAAGTTCTTGAGGAGGACACCAAGGCAACCCTTGCAGATAAAATATTCGCGGCATTGCATCCTGAACCAGCTAAAACACAAGAGTAATCAATGCTGATTCTCGAAGCTACACATCGCACTTCAAGGCAGGCAGTTCAGTTCTCTTTGCCTCAAACAATTGGTGATATTAAATTGAAGCGATTCATTGAGTATCAAAACACAATTGCACTAAAAAAGCCTGCAACCATGCAGGCTTATCAGGATGCAACAGAAGAGGAAAGGATTGAATTGCTTGCCACTTTTTCACCTACTGAAATATCGGTGGTGTGGATGGAGTGGCTTTATGATTTTGCAAAGTTCTGGACAGGTTTGTCCGAGGAAATGATTGCGCAGCTGCGCGAAGAAGAAATTCATTTCATTCATAAAGTAGTCAATACATCTATTGATGAATTCAGGTGGAATGAAACAAAAGACAGTATTCAACTTGGGGAGGAAAAATATTATTACCCTCCTGCTCCGGTGAATCCGCTTGTCAATCAAGTGGAGTTCATGAAGGGCTCAAGAATCATTGACACATTAGAGGCCTTGCAGTTTGAAATGTATTGGAAGCAGCTTGGTGAAAGCAAGTGGGCAGTGTTGCCACACATCATCGCTATTCTATGCAAGAGGCAGGGCGAGGAGTTGCCGTTGAAATCCCTTGAACGAGAAAAGTTCATAGCCCAACGCGCAAAGGAATTTGAGCAGTTACCACTTGATGAAGCCCTCAATCTTGCTTTTTTTTTGAGCAGTCGAAAACACACCTATCAAAAAGATTTAAGCCTGTTTTTAACCCTCAAACAAAAGGGGTTCGCAATTCCGGAGGGATTCAGCTTTGGAAAAAATATGGATTTCGAACTGTACTTGAAAGAATTGCAGAGAGCAAACTCTTTCTACAGACGGGTTTTTCTGCCAACGATAGCGCACAAATGGCAGAGTGTTACGAAGCACTTGACTGGATTAGTCTTCAAAATGAAAAAAACTTTTACCTGAGTGAATAATGGACGGTACCAGCATATATGAGATTTTCAGAGACATTGCAATTGTTCACTCTAATAGTGAAGAGTGGCGATCAGTGCATTGTTTTGGCGTTGGCTTTCTTGCTGACCTGAATACAGATAACTTAGAACAGTCTTTCTTCAGGAAGGAATATTTCTATTCAGAGAAATGGAATGAAGCCGGCAAAGATGCCAGCGATGTAAAGTTGGATTTTCCAATGTGCATGTTTGAGCCTGTTGTAAGTTCCGGTGAAATTGATAAAGAGGGAAAGCAAACCGGCAATAGAATTTTTAAGTGCACCATGTACATAGCTGACCTTTACGGCTATGACAGAAACAACGTTGATGATAGCACCTATGCAAAGAGAACGCGCGAAGCAATATGGCGCGATACTGAATTCATGGGGCTTCAAATGCTCAAAGAATTCAATCGTGTTGGATGGCTGTCACAACCTAAATTCAGCTTAGCGAATGGCGGCAAGTATGAAACAGATTCAATGTTCGATATCGCTAACAAGCGATTGGTTATTACCTCATTTGATTTCTCTATTACTATTCCCGTAGCGTGCTTAGATGGTTCATTCATTTCTCCTAATCCATTGCCTCCTTCTGCTAGTATTCCCATCGGGACTATAATCGCATGGGATGGCGGCAAGTGGGCGCGCATCAACCCCGGGCAGGCGGGTTATGTGCTTCAGACAAACGGTCCTGGAGAGTTACCTTCATGGGAGGAAGTGCAGGCGGGAGGAGGCGAGCCTTTGTTTGAGGAATGGGAAAGCACTGTTGCAGAGGTTGACAATTGGAATGAAGCATATTCATGGGGCGATCATGCTGGACTATATGCTTTGGTTGTACATAATCATGATGACAGGTATTACACCGAAAGTGAGATTGATACTTTGCTTTCTGATAAGGCAGATGTTGTAGACCTATACGCACACACTAGCGACAATAATAATCCACACTTAGTATCTTTAGAGCAGGCGCGTTCACAGGATAATTTCTTCATGGGTGAAGTGGATATGAACGGCAACAGGCTAAGGAATTTGCCTACTCCTGTTAATGCAGATGAAGCAGTTTCTAAGTCCTACGTTGACGGCTTAGTTGACAATACATTAAAAGCAGCGCAAGCTTTCACGCCTGTAGGTTCATATCCTACTACATATAATGGGCAGGCAATTCAAAAGGGCGATTCATTTAGGCTTAGTGCCGGCACAATTGGAGCCATCGTTATAGATGGTGAAGAATTATTGATTGCGCAAGTTGACACTCCCGGGCAAACACCTTCAAATTGGCAGATACTTGAAAGCAACAGAGAGCAATCCACGGAAAGTGTAAAAGGCATTGCAAAGATTGTTTCACAGGTTGACATTGAAAATGAACTGAGTAGCAATAACGCTGATATTGTTACTGCTCAAAAATTTTGGTTCGGGATATTGAGATTTATTGCGTTACCATGGACATGGGCAGCAAAACAGATATTCACACTTGCACCGCGCTTTTCAAGTGTAACAGCAAGTAAAGTTCTTGCTGTGGATGGAAATAAAGATTTGACAACTAAGGATGTTGATGCTACGCCAACAGGAAGCAGTGCAAACCTTGTAGAAAGTGGTGGGGTAAAATCAGCCTTAGATTTAAAAAGAAACTTTCCTGTTCAACGATCAGGCACTGCAATCACTTTAGAAACAGACGCTTTTTATGGTACCAGAACAACACCAGAAACGGGCAATATCACTATCAGTTACACAGGTGCTGTTGTTGGCGCGGAAGTAGTTGTTTGGCATCAACATTCATCTATCCCAACAATTACAGGTGGAACAGTAGTTTATGTTGGTGATAGAGGCTATAAAATCAATCAACCCAATGAGATTTTGATTTATGCAACTGCCAGCAATGCAGTTAGGTATGGTATATTGAATCAAACATAATGAGTAGTAGAAAAAAACTTCTTTTAAGTCAGTTTGGCAATTCACACTCCGTTCGTTTTGACGGTGTTAATGATTACGTTACAGCAGGTAGTGCGGCTGATTTTAAGTATTACCACGGGGCAACAAATACAAGTGCTTTCGCTTTTACAATATCTGTATGGGTAAAGTTTGATAACCCAAATGCTAATACTTTTCAAGTTATATTTGATAGCTGCAATACTTTGACTGCTAATGTTGGTATTACATTAGCTTTGGATAGTAGAACTGCGGTGCCGCGTTCTCGTTCTATTCAATCTTACATATATAGAGGAGTAGGAGGAACAGCCGTTGTTCAATCGGTATCCGTAAATAATGTTTATCCAAACTCAACAGGATGGAATCACATATTGTGGACGCACAATCAGGCTTTAGCAAGCGCAAACACAAACATATATGTAAACAATGTTTTAGTTACTACCACTAATAAAACAGGGCAAACGCCTTCTACCGCTAATTCAATTGCGGCTTTAAGGTTTGGGATTACAACATCAAACACTAATCCCATATCGGGATATCAATATCATCCAATATTTATAAATAAAGTATTGAATTCAACTGAACGCACTGAACTATATTCTAATCCATACAAGGATGCTAGAACTCTATCATTTGCAGAAAAAGTCACGAATGCCTACAGATTTCCAAACGGTGCAGCAGACTTTCCCGCGTGGACAGATTATCTAGGGGGCATTAACGGAACAATGACAAATCAATCTTCATCAGATATAATTTTAGATAGACCATGAGTATAAGAATCATTCACGGACTTAATAACATTGGCGACATGCTCGTTGATGCGCTTGCGTTTGAATTTTCGCAGCAAGGGCACAACAACACCGGTGCCGGCATTGAAAGTATTGTGTATGCAGTGCAGCAGTTCGGGAATGCTTTTGGGTTGGATTTGAGCTTTGAGAAATATCTAATTTATCAGGACAAAGGCGTTTCGGCTAGTAGAATTCCTTTTCAGATTGGCAGCGGAAAGAAGCAATCGAAGTACATTATGGCACTCACAAAGTGGGTGATGCAGCGCGGTATGGCAAGCAATGAGAAGAAAGCAAAAGGAATTGCTTTTGCAGTTGCGCGCAAGCATAAGAAGGAAGGAATGCCAACACGCAACAGTTACTTGTATTCGCGCAACGGAAGGCGCACAGGATTCTTTACGGACAACTATGTTTTCGGCAAAGTGAACGATGCAGTGGAAGCAATCATTACTGATTGGGCAATCGGAATTCTTGAAGATGCAATCAATGATACACAGCAATACATTTCTAAATCAAGAGCATTAGCAGCATGAGAAATTTATCTTCAGCACTGGCAGACAGTATTATTGAAACCCTTGAAACTGAAAACGCGACCATAGGTTGGCGCAAGGTTGCCGTTACAACATATTCGATAGTTCCGGTGGAGCTTGAAACGATTGAAATCTTTGACGCTTTAAGCGATGCAAAGAAACTTGAATACTTAGGTCAGGTTGTTATTGGTGGTGAATTGAATATGGAGTTGCCGGAGCCGGATGGCGAAACTCTTGCCATTACAAACATTGAACAATCCGGATGTGTAAGCGATGGAATGATAGAAATGTCATTAACAGGTTTGGTGTTTGGCTTTCTTACCACGGTTAATTTGATTATGTCGGTTGATGGCGGCTCTTATTCAAGTGTAGCAACAATTTCAAACGGCACTTCATGGACATTCTCATTACCTGAATCTTTGATTACAGGTTCATCAGCAGTAAAGTTTCAACTTCTAAAGGAGGCATTTTCTTCTAATGAATCAGAAACATTCACGGGCACTTGGTGGACAACCTGCATTGAATAATAACCTATGGCAACACTTATATCAAGACCAGAACAGATTGTTCATCCGGCTTACAGGTACCTGAATTATGCCTTCATCATGATTGACGGCATTCATTACGATTATGGAGCTGGCGAAGTTCCTTATGGTGCACTGTTCAACATTATTGTGAAGGGCGGAAAGTTTGCGCAGAACAACACTACAGTTACAGCATCTCAATTAACTACTACTGTATCAGCGCAGGCCAGCACTTACAGAATATATGTGCTCGACATCCAAACAGTTGTTCAGGATTGCTTAGATGTGGATTTGAATCTCCTGGGCGGTGGCGGTGAGTTTGGTGATAGCATGAGCGAAGTTGCAATTCTAGGAACAGTTCAAGGCGCTTACACTGATGCAGATGGCATATTGCAATTTACTGATGCTGTTGATTTGTTGTTTGAAGAAAAAGCACGTGTCATAAATGCAACAATGGCACACGATTCTTTTCAATTCACCACAACGCCTGTAGGCGCGTATCATTTCAACCTCAACAAATACACTTCATATTCAATATTCAGCACGTTTGGTTGGTTGCCAATGACCAATAAGCCTGACTTTTCGCGTGTGTGCCGGGGCGATAGTGAGTATTTGCATTACTACAGAGATTACGGACTAATCAATTTCCTTTTGATTAAAGAAAAGGATGGTGCCGGCAATGTTGTAAATACAAATACTCTTTACCTTCCAATTATTTCAGAAACAGAATCGGCACCGGTGACATATAACCGAAGCTTTGGAGTAGGTCCGAGAAACATTGAGGCAAAGTTTGGAGATCCTTTGCTTTCCAACACCGCTTCTTATGAGGTAATATTTGCTTTGAAGTTTGGAGATGGTGAAGATGATTATGTAGAATTTACTAAGCGAACTTATCTTGTTGAGTGTGATGAATGCTTTTGCAATGAAAGAATACGCATTCACTTTCTCAATCGCTTTGGAAAGGTAGATGTGATTTCAGTAAGAAAGACTAACCCAAAACTTAAAACCAAATCAACAGAGTTCAAAAAGTCGCTGGCAATACCTCACACGCTAAAAGATTATGGAAAAAGAAAGCAGAGTGTAGAAGTAGAAACTACTTACGAATACTTCACAGAGCAGCTTTCACCGCAGGAAAAAGTATTCATGGAAGAGTTTGTTTCAAGCCCTCTTCATTGGGTAGAAAGAACCGCTAATTATTTTGCTGCAATATTAACTCCGACTTCTTCCACATCTGGAAATGTATCTAAAGAGGGATACATGCCCGTAGTGATTGAAGATGCAACTTTTGAGTTTGATAAAGATGAGAACGATGTATTAAAGTTCAATATCTCATTAGCTAACGAAACACCAATTCAGCGGACATGACAAACTATTATGAGTTGCTGATGGATGATGGCGAATCGTTGGACTTATATGATGTCACTGAATTCCCTATTGACTTATCATTCTTTCTCCTGGACCCATCAAAGATTGAAAAGCGCGGAGGCGCAGCATCCAATACATTCAAAATTCCCGCGACAAAAAAGAATAACCTGAAGTTTCAGCACTTTGGCACTACAGGTGCTTATGGCAATGCTATAAGTGATTTCATTAAGCTGCGCGGCATCAGATTGAATGTT
>Ga0247840_10006699_pt1 | contig 16432 bp, 10 predicted proteins | sample LaCruzMarch2015__FD_192404 | JGI IMG/M metagenome (GOLD analysis project Ga0247840, IMG submission 192404) | Freshwater microbial communities from meromictic Lake La Cruz, Castile-La Mancha, Spain - LaCruzMarch2015_17m | ecosystem: Environmental > Aquatic > Freshwater > Lake | place: Spain... | reverse complement strand
CGAGCCGCCCGACCCCGGCCAGTTCACCCGCATCAGTCCCGATCAGGCTGGAGCCCGGCTGCTCGCTCGCCGCTCCCAACACCAAGCCGTCGGACTCGGTTACCGCCTGCACCAGGATGCGTCCCATACGACCGCCGGCACCGGTAATCGCGACTCTGATCTCTTTCATAGACTCATTTTTCCGCGGTTAATCTGCTTTTTCAATAGGTTGAAAATAGGAGTCGATAGCGCTGCGCCGCGCGCTGACCCGACTGGCGAGCATCGGCGTCCACCTCAGCCCAAACCACCGCGACCTTAGCATTTCCGTTTCACAGGGTCGAGAGACGACGAACGCCGTCAGCAATTCCAAATTTGGGCGGCATCGCGCGATCCCTGGTGGATGCGGCGCGCGCGACCGCCGTGCCGAGCCCCTGACACCGAGCGGCGCGCCTTATCCACCCTACAGCGGAGCCGGTTTTGTAGGGTGGATAAGCGCAGCGCATCCACCATCAGCCTCGCGGCCGGCACGCTGTTGGCGGCGGCCACCCAAATTTGGAACTGCTGGAACGCCGTCCCCTGACAGCCAAAGTCGCCGCAGTATGCTAGCTTTATCGCGTACCGCAACACCAAACCACAACAGCACCAGCAGAGGACATCATGGGACTCTTCGATTTCGTGAAAGACGTGGGTAAGAAGGTCTTCGGCAATGAGGCCGAGGCGAGCGACAAAATCCGCCAGGAGATCGAGCAGGACAATCCAGGGATCAAGGGCCTGACCGTCACCTACGACAAGGGCGTCGTCTCGCTCGCCGGGGAGGCAGCGAGCCCGGAGGCGCTGGAGAAAGCGGTACTCATGGCGGGCAACGTCAAGGGCGTCGAGTCGATCAATGTCGATGGACTCACCGCCCCGCCGCAGACCGCCGAAGTCGAGTTTTATGTCATTGAGAAGGGCGACTCGCTCTCGGCTGTCGCCAAACGCTTCTACGGTGACGCCAACGCCTATCCGCGCATCTTCGAAGCCAACCGCGAAGTCATCAAGGACGCGAACCTGATCTACCCAGGGCAGAAGATCCGCATCCCGAAGGCGACCGCTTAGACGATTGCCGTAACGGCGTCACTCGGCGTCCCGCGGCGGGTCAGCACCTGGTCTGACCGACCGCGGGGCCGCGATCGCTCCACCCGACGAACCCGGTGGCTCGACCCCAGGCCCGCGGGGTGGGCTGTGCGGTCCCCGCGGTTCGTCGACTCTATCGTCAACCGGGCGCTCGGAACCACCATCGTTCGTTTTCGGTTCGCGGCGACCGATGAGACGGCGCGACAACCGCTTGAGCAAGCTCGGAGTCTTGGGAACCGCGGGCGCGCGCTTGCCGTCGTCGGCACCATAGGTCTGATCCAGAAACTGGGCGAGCGAGATCAGGAAAGACGCCGCGACATAGATCGGCCAGGTGAACCCCATGGTCAGGAAGGACCCGGAGACCGCCGTCCCGATCAAACCGGTCAGGGCACCCTGGGTGGCGATGCTGACCGCCGGCGAGATCACCCCAGGGTGACGGTCGACGATCTTCAGGCTCCTGATACCGGTTCGGATCAGGCCGACAAACAGGGTGATGAAGAAGGCGAAACCCACCCAGCCACTCTCGGCCAACACCCCGAACCAAGTGCTGTGCACGGCGTGGTTCAATCCGTCCCACTTCGGGGTGAACGCGAAATAATTGCTGTAATAACAGTGCAGACCAACACCGAAAATCGGGTAGGCGGTCGCCATGCCAATCGCCGCCTCCCAAGCGTGCAGACGCTGTTCGGAGGACGTGTCGAGCCCCCCGTCACCGGATTGCGCGGTTTTCCGGCTGCCGACCCCGGCACCGATATAGAGCCCCATAGCCGCCAATCCGCCGCCGCCGAACAAGAGGATCTTGTTCTTGATATAGCGGAACCCGTACAGACCAAAGACCGCCATGGTTCCCATCAGCGCGCCGCGGCTTTGGGTCGCGAGAATCGCCCACATCAACATGACCAGCGCGATCAGCCCCATGAGGCGATTGAGGATGCCGCTACGGGGTGTCAGTACAAAGGCGAGGGCGAAGCTGAGAGGAAATTGCAGCACGGAGGAGAGGTCGTTGGGGTCGCCCAGTGACGACCCGATATCGCGGCCGACCGTTACCCGGGTCTCCTCGACCAGACCGATCCCATTGAGTTTATTGAATATAGCCACATAAGCGACCGCCGCACCAGAGATCACGATCAGTCGCGTGCCCAGCAGAAAATCCTGCTCCTCACGCAACAGCCAGGCGACGATGAAGACCATCAGCACGATCTTGGAATAGGTCTGCGTATAGTAGTTCTGCGCCTCCGGGAGATTGGTCGACAAGGGCACGCCGATCGTAATCAGCACAATGAACACGGCCAGCGGCGTGAACTCGCGACGCCAGTACGGCTTGAGGGTTTCGGCGATAAAGATGTTCCAGAACAACACCGTAATGGCTGCCAGCGAGAGCATCTTCGGGATCTTGAGCGAATACAGTAACGGAAAAGCCTCATGCAGCCGGAAGAAGGAAAAGCAGACAAACAGCAGCACCACCAGCACCGGGGCCCGGAATACGCCGATGATCCCGAGCGGAACGATGGCGATGACGAAAGCCACCGCGGGGTTCGGCAGTCCCCGCCAGGCCAGCCAGACCAGCAGACAGGCCGCCACGGCGATCGTAATCTGACGCCACTTGGTGGGTGAGGCGCTGGACATGGACGCGGTCAGCCCCCGTGATCGCGCCAATCATCCGCGGGACGCCAACCGGCCTCGCGATAGACCGCGAGCAGGCGCGGCAAGACCGCCTGCGGGGTGTAGCGGGCGGCAATGGTCGCACGCGCCGCGTCGCTCGTTTCCCGGCGCCCGGCTTCATCCAGACCCGCCCAAGTCCGCACTGCCGCGCGGAATCCGGGCAAGTCCAAGGGAGGGGCCAGCCAACCATTGCGCCCCGGCGCGATCAGCCCCGGCAGGCCCCCAACCGCGAAGGCCACCACCGGTACCCCGTGGGCCATGGCCTCCAAGGCGGCCATCGGCAGGCCCTCATGACGCGAGGTCATGCACAAGAGTCCAATCTCGCCCCACACCGCCTCCATTGACGGCTGCTGACCCGCAAACCGGACCCGCGGGTGGGCGGCTTCCAGCGCGGGGCGCATCGGTCCGTCGCCGTAGACCACGAACCGGACTTGCCGATCGGGTGCGTCGCCCGGTGCAGTGTCGCCATCGTCGCGGGGAGATTCGCTGAGTGCGCAGAACAGATCCGGACCCTTCTCATGACTGAGTCGGCCAACGAAGCCCGCCACCAGGGGCCATTGCGTCGGCGCCGCCGCCAGGGGCACGAAGTTATCGATGACCCGCGTACGGCGCGGCAGCCGGCTGGCGATCGGTTGGCTGACGGCCACGATCCCGCCGGCCAGCCGGGCGGTCGCACGATCCAACACATTGTAATAGCGCACCATCCCCGGACCCGGCTCCCCGGCGTGGTAGGTACTCACGCAGGGAAACCGGCCCAGGCGCGCCAGGATTCGGCCAAAGAGACCCACCTTGTACCCATGGGTATGCAGCAGCGCGGGGGGGGCGGCCTTCAAAGCAGCGCTGAGCCCGCGCCAACCGCCGCCGAGCACGTCATAAGGAATGCCCCGCTGCGCCAACGCGGGCCACATGGGATGCGGACCATAGTCGCGCAGAAAGACGACCCGCACCGGCAGGGCCTGCTCCCGGAGGGCGGCGGCCAGCGCCAGCACATGCGACTCGACCCCGCCGAACCCGCGACTATCGAGCAGGAGCCAGATTGCCCCGGCGTGGGTGGAAGTCATGGCCGCGCACCCCATATCCCGGTGACTTGAAAGGTTTGGCAACCCGATTGACAGGCAAGCATCGTTAATCGGTTTTGACGATCGATGTGATACTTATAATCCATTTTTCAGATCGCTCTTTCATCTGTACCTTATCGCACATCGGCGGGAACATCCCGTCGCGATGACTCAGTGAGCCACGGCTCATCAACCTCAGGAGACCCGAAGATGATGTTTGAAGATCGTACCGGAAAGCGCGTCCCCGCGGTGACCTTCCATACCCGTCAGGGGACCGAATGGGTCGACGTGACGACCGATCAGGTATTCGCCGGCAAGACCGTGGTGGTCTTCTCGCTGCCGGGGGCCTACACCCCGACCTGCTCCTCGTCCCATGTGCCGCGCTACAATCAGTTGGTCCCCGCCTTCAAGGCCGCGGGCGTCGACACCGTGGTCTGTATCTCGGTCAATGATACCTTTGTCATGAACGAGTGGCAGAAGGTCCAGCGCGCGGAGGCCCTGACCTTCCTCCCGGACGGCAACGGTGACTTCACCGGCGGCATGGGGCTCCTGGTCGACAAGAACGACCTTGGCTTCGGCAAGCGCTCCTGGCGTTACTCCATGCTGGTGCGCGATGGCGTGGTCGAGAAGATGTTCATCGAGCCCGACCTGCCGGGTGATCCCTTCGAGGTCTCCGACGCGGACACCATGCTCGCCTATCTGGCGCCGAACGCCCCCAAGCCGCTGGACGTCACCGTGTTCACCCGGAACGGCTGCCCCTTCTGCGCCAAGGCCAAGCAGGACCTGAAAGACGCCGGAATCGTCTACGAGGAGTTGCTGCTGAACCGCGATTACACGGATGAAACCCTGCGCGCGGTTGCCAAGGTTGCCAGTGTGCCTCAGGTCTTCATCAACGGGGAACACATCGGCGGCTCCGACAAGCTGGCCGAGTGGCTGGCCAAGCGCTAAACGGCCTTGATCGTAATCTCGACCAGCGGCGTGCGTAGTCAGGGCTTCCAGCCCTGACGGTGTCAGGCCAGGATGGCCTGACTACGCACCCGGCGTGCCCAAGCTGATGGTGGATGCGCTGCGCTTATCCACCAAAATATTCCCGGAGCATCACGACATGAGTCAACACTTCGATTTGATCGCTATCGGCGGCGGCAGCGGCGGCTTGGCGGTAGCGGAACGGGCTGCGCAACTCGGGCGGCGGGTCGCGCTCATCGACCCCAGCCGACTCGGCGGCACCTGTGTCAACCGCGGGTGCGTGCCCAAGAAGGTGATGTGGTATGCCGCTCATCTGGCGAGCGCCGTCCATGACGGTCCCGGCTTTGGCGTGCGCGCAGAGGCCAATGGCTTCGACTGGCCGACCCTGGTCGCCGGGCGCAACCGCTATGTCAAAGGGATCAACGATTACTGGGAAAGCTATGTCACCCACGAGGGCATCACCCACATCACCGGCTTGGGACGCCTGACCGACGCGCACACCGTAGAAGTCGATGGCACCCGCTACACCGCCGACCACATCGTCATCGCGACCGGCAGCCGTCCCTTGGTCCCGCGGATGCCGGGACACGAACTCGGCATCACCTCGGATGGATTCTTTGAACTGGAACAGCAGCCGCGCCGCGTCGCGGTGATCGGCGGCGGCTACATCGGCGTCGAACTGGCCGGCGTGCTGCGCGCACTCGGGTCCGAAGTCACCGTGGTGGCACTCGAAGACCGGGTGTTGTGGCTCTTCGATCCCATGGTTGGCGAAGCCTTGGCCGAGTCGATGCGTGAGGAAGGCATTCAACTGAACCTCCAGTTCGAGGTGGCCGGACTGGAGCGGCACTCGGACGGACTCGCGCTGCGCCCGCGCACGGGCGAGCCGCTCACCGGCTTCGATACCATCATCTGGGCGGTGGGCCGTGCGCCGAACAGTGCCAATCTGGGGCTGGACGCGGCGGGAGTCGAAGTCGCACCCAATGGCCTCATCAAGGTCGACGAATTCCAGAACACCAATGTGCCGGGCGTCTATGCCATCGGCGACGTGACCGGCCGCGAACCGCTGACCCCGGTCGCGGTGGCGGCCGGCCGCCGTCTGGCACGGCGCCTGTTCGGCGGTGAGGAGAACCTTAAGCTCGATTATGCCAACGTGCCAACCGTGGTTTTCTCGCACCCGCCGGTCGGACGTGTCGGACTCACTGAGCCGGAGGCGCGCACACTCTACGGTGACACGCTGACGGTCTATGAGACCAGTTTCACCCCGATGCGCTATGCGCTGAACGACCGGGGCCCGCGCACCGCGATGAAGCTGATCTGTGCCGGCCCCGAAGAGCGGGTGGTCGGCATCCACCTGATCGGCGATGGCGTGGACGAGATGCTTCAGGGGTTTGCAGTCGCGCTCAAAATGGGCGCCACCAAGTCCGATCTGGACGACACGGTGGCGATCCACCCGACCAGCGCCGAGGAACTGGTCACGCTCAAGGTGCCGGTCAGGCGTCCGGGAGCGACCACGGCCGCCGGCTGAAGCGGCAAGGGACGCTGATTGTCCGGTCTGCTGCCATGTCCCCCCGCTGGGGACTCGAAACATTGCTATGCTGAAACCCAAGTCGCAAACAACGTTGCATAGTTGATCGTCATGGCAAACGCCGTACTGAGACAAGAGGTCGACGAGCTCCGCGAGTACATGAAGGAGCTGAGTTACCAGGCCATGCGCACCGAGATGGCGTTGGCGCGCATGGCCGAGGGCATGCAGGAGTACCGGGAACAGGGCGCACGCACCGATGCCGCCGTCGCCCGTCTTACCGAGGGCATGCAGGAGTACAAAGAGCAAGGCGCGCGCACCGATGCCGCCGTCGCCCGTCTTACCGAGGGCATGCAGGAGTACAAAGAGCAAGGCGCACGCACCGATGCCGCCGTCGCCCGCTTCACCGAGGGCGCGCAGGAATCCCGTGAACAGGTCGCACGCGCCGCCGCCGAAGTCGCGCGGTTCTCGAAGGAAATGCGGGAGTTCAAGAACGAGATGCGGGCCGATCGCGAAGAAAGCGCGCGGGAACGGCAGCGGATGAACAAGCAGTGGGGCGAACTCGCCAACCGGCTTGGCACCCTGGTCGAGGACATCGTGGCTCCGAACCTTCCGCGGATTGCCGCTGAACTGTTCGACTGCGCCACCCCGGACCTGTTCGCCCTGCGGGTGGTGCGCCACTTCGGCGGCGAGACCCGGGAGTACGACGCCATCGTGGTCTGTCCGGCGCTGGTGCTGATCAACGAGACCAAATCACGGCTGCTCGAAATCCATGTGGATCGCATCCTCGACAAACTGAGTGAATTCCCCCGGGTCTTTCCCGAGTATGCCGACCGGCGCCCGGTCGGCATCCTGGCCAGTCTTTACCCGGACGCAAGCGTCGTGCGGCGCGCAACACGCAAAGGCGTCCTGGTGATGGGCATGGGAGACGAGAACATGATCGTGCTCAATCCGGAAGCGGCGACAGACCAACGCTGAGCCAACTGTCGGGTCAAACCGGAGTCCGACCCGAGGTGCGTCTGCAGGGGCGGCCTTGATCGTCGTTCCGGCCGCAGGAACATCGGAGGCCGAGGCTTTACCGTGAAAGTGCGTAGTCAGGCCATCCTGGCCTGACGGCGTCGGGGCTGGAACAGTCAGGGCTGGAAGCCCTGACTACGCAGCCTTGCATGGAACATCGGAGGCCGAGGCTTTACCGTGAAAGTGCGTAGTCAGGCCATCCTGGCCTGGCGGCGTCGGGGCTGGAACAGTCAGGGCTGGAAGCCCTGACTACGCAGCCTTGCATGCCGACAGTTGCGACCGTGGTCGAGAGGACTTTCATGTTCCGGGGTGACGCAGGCGTCACGGCCGTTAGCCGGTCGATCTCGCAGCTACGCGGCCTTGGTCCGGCTAAAGCCTCGACCTCCAGTGCGCCACGCCCCGGCACTGCGCTCAGGTGCCGAACGAGGCAATCCGCGACAGATCGACCGGCAGCCGCGGCGTCGCCGGAGCGGCGGCATCCGGCACCGCTTCGGCACCGAGTTGCAGCAGCACCGGCAGGCCGCGCGGCAGCACATCGACCTCCGCACCCGAAGCGATCAACTGTTCGTTCTCCATCACCTCGAGCACCGCGTTCAGCACCTCCGGATCGCGTTGCGCGATGGCATTGAGTGCGTCGCCAACCACGGCCGGGCGTGTTGCCGAGGCTTCCGCCATGGTTTGCGACACCTTGAACGCGGTCTGACTTTTGATCAGACCCACGCGGTTCTCGCCATCCTGCTTCATCGCGCTGGTCACCTGCACCAGCCGCTTCACCACCTTCTCGGTAATATTGTCCACCATCTGCCGGTCGGTGAAGGCCACTTTGCGGATGTAGACCGAACCGAGCTGATAGCCCCATTTCTCCGACAGCGGCGAGACGGTCGCCCGCACCTGATGGCTGAGCTGATGCCGATCCTCCAGCATCTTATCCATCTCCAGGTTGCTCAAGGTCGAGATGGTCGAACTCGCCACATTGGCCTGGAGCGAGCCCTCCGGGTTGGCGTTGCGGAACAGATAGGCCACCGGGTCACTGACCTGCATCTCGTACCAAATACCCACGCCCATGGGAGTCCCCTCCTCCGAATTGACCATCTGATCGCGCAGGTAGTATTGACGCAATGACGTGCTCACCAGATCGCGCTTGCCGAAGAACGGCACCAACAGCGCGCGCGGCCCGAAATGGAGCACCGGAAAATGCAGTCCGGCCTCGTCGAGGGTGCCGAGCACCTTGCCGAACAGTGTGTAGACCTGAGCCTCCCGCTCCTTGACGACGGTAAAGAGTCCCAGCCCGCTGGTCACCGCCAACAGCAGAGGGATGAAGACCAGGCCCATAATGAAGGCAATGACGGGGGCGAAATCATCGACGAATGGCATGACGGATCTCCTTCAACTCGCGGTTCCGGTGGTCTGGACGATGCGCCTGGCACGCTTGAGCAAGGGGATACGCATGTTGCGTACATAGGCGCGCAGTGCCGCGTCGCCACCCTGCGCCTTGATGTGCACCAGGGTCTCCGCCAGCTCCTTGAGCGGCGCCACCTCCGCCTGCGCCTTGTTCATCGCGATATCCACCGCCCGCTTGCTCATGGTGATCTGCTGTTCCGCGTCCGCGCGGGCCGTACTGATATCCGCCGCCACCTGATTGCGGGTGCTGTTGATCGCGGAGAGTGCGCGGTCCACTTCCGGCGGCGGATCGATCTGCGTGATCAAAGCGGCTTCCAGCTCGATCCCATAACGGTGACCGGTGGTCAGGCACTGCTGCTCCATGTACTCGTTGAGCAGCGGCAGGTTCTTCCTCAGATCGTTGATCGACACCCCTTCCGAGAGGTCTGGTCCGACCACGTCGCCCTGCGCCTCCGAAGCGTCGGCAGTGGCGAGCAGCCGCTGGCCCTTGGGGTCCGAAAAATTGGCGATCCGCTCGCGCAACACGGCGATGAAATAACCCATCACATGCTGCAACGGATCCGCCACCCCGAAGATGAACGGGTAAAGGTTGGCCTCCGAGACGCGAAAGCGAATCTGGCCGTTGACACCGGTCGTCAGATTATCTTTGGTCACCGCCTCGATGGTGGTCTGGCGCTTGGTGGGATCCCAGGTCAGATCCAGCGCCTGGGTGGCCACGTCCACCTTGTGCACGTCCTGCCAGGGCCACTTGAAGTAAGGCCCGCCCGGGCCGACGACACGCAGGCGCGGGAAGCGGTAACGCGCCCGCTCCTCCTCGGTCAGCTCAAGATCGGCCACCAGTTGACCGTCCAGCCGCTCGGCCCGCCCGAGGGAGGTGAGCACCGCCCGTTCATTGGGCTTGACGGTATAGAACGCCTGGATGATGACCCGATAAATCGAGAATGCGGCCAGGCCCAGCAGGAAGGCAGTAAACAGCATCACACACTCCGTTCAGGTTGAATCGACACCGGGCGCGAGACTCAGGAAGCGGACTCGGCCGGCGGTCCCGCCATCGACTCTGCGGTTAGCGGCCCCTGCGGTCCGGCAATGGCGCCCTCATCCGGGCCGGACGACAAGCTCCGACCCGACGACGCACGCAACCGGCAGCAACGCCGATCGAACCTCAAAATCGCACCCTAACATTAGCACCTGCGCTCAGTTTCGGCTCAACAACCGGTTTCCGGGCGACAGCGTGAATCCATCCCGCGTGGCGCACTGGAGGTCGAGGCCTTACCGTGAAAGTGCGTAGTCAGGCCATCCTGGCCTGACGGCATCGGGGCTGGAACCGTCAGGGCTGGAAGCCCTGACGACGCAGCCTCGCACGCCGGCAGTTGCGACAGTAGTCGAGAGGACTTTCATGTTCCGGGGTGGCGCGGGCGCCATAGCCGTTAGCCGGACCGTCGGCTGCAAATTCCCGCCGAACGGCAGTTGACGAGCGACCAAAGGTGGTTCCCGAAGCGGTAACCACATCGTAGAATCTAGATCATAAAAGCGTGACGTCGATCACAGTCTTCACATGGCTCAAGCCAACCACCGGTGACGATAATCGCTGCTGTACTCTGGGCGGTGCCTCACCGCGACTTGATCGCAAGGCTGGATTCGACGCGCGTCGCGGTCTCAAGGCCATTTCCACAACAACGCTTTATCTTCACCAAGGCGAAGCCTGCGGCCATCGCCGCGCGCCTGGAACTGTCTTCTTCAGACCTTTTCACTCAAGGAAACTCGCAATGCACCAGTACCACTCGCGGATCGGACTGCTGACCGCCCTGCTGACTCTCGGCAGCGGCCTGCTGGTCGCGGCAACGACAGACCCCGGACAGCCCCTCGGCGCGCTGGACCAGACCGCCCGACCAGTCCAATTATCAGCCGCCCCGGATTCGTCCCAGGCCCGGGTGCAGGCCGACTATGGCAAGCTCCCCTACACCTTCCAGACCAATGGCGGCCAGGTCGATGCCGCGGTCAAGTTTCTCGCGCGCGGCCCCGGCTATAGCCTGTTCCTGACCCCCGGCGAAGCGGTGCTTTCATTGCGCACCGGTCAACCGCAAGCGCCCGCACAACATCGACCGGGCGCCGGCCCGGCGCCTCGGGTCGACCCGACCCCGACCGCGGCTGCCGTCCCCCCGGCCGTGCTGCGCCTGAGCCTGGTCGGCGCCAATCCCGCTGCGCTCATCCGCGGCGAAGCGCCCCTGTTGGGTACCGTCAACTATCTGCGCGGCCGGGATCCGGCGGCCTGGCGCACCGGCCTGTCCACCTACGCCAAGGTCCGCTACGAGAGCGTCTACCCCGGCATCGATCTGGTCTACTACGGTCATGAGGGCGAACTGGAGTACGATCTGGTCCTGGCCCCGGGGGCCGACCCCAAAGTCATCGCGCTGGCCTTCGACGGCGCCGACGCACTGCGGCTCGATGCCTCAGGCAACCTGGTCCTGACCTTTCAGGGCGGCGAACTCGTCCAGCAGGCCCCCCGGGTCTATCAGGAAGCCAACGGCGAACGCACCCTTATCCCGTCCCGCTATCTGCTGGCCGATAACCAGCAAGTCGCCCTGGCGCTGGGCGACTATGACACCACGCGAACACTGGTCATCGACCCGGTGCTGAGTTATTCCACCTACCTTGGCGGCACCGGGGTCGACCGGATCAACGGCATCGCGGTCGACGCCGCGGGCAACACCTATGTGACCGGGCAAACCTGGTCGGACGACTTTCCGACCACGACCGACGCCGTGCAACCCGCACCCGCGCCAGGCAGCCTGATTCAGGACGCCTTTGTGGCCAAGCTCGACCCCACCGGCGCGACGCTGCTCTATGCCACCTACCTGGGCGGCAACGCTTACGACGTCGCCGACAGCATCGCCGTGGACGCCGCCGGCAATGCGTATGTGGTCGGCGCCACCGGCTCGGCTGATTTCCCGCTGCAGAACGCCCTGCAGCCGGCACACGCGGGCGGCTTCGACCTGTTCGTCGCCAAACTCAATCCGACCGGGTCTGAGTTGGTCTACTCGACCTATCTGGGCGGCAGCACCAACGAGACCATCACCGAGATCGGCGGGTCCAGCATCGCCGTCGACAACACGGGCAGCGCCTATGTGACCGGCGGCAGCGATTCGGTGGACTTTCCGACCTACCGGGCACAGCAGGCCACACTGGCCGGCGCCGGGCCTGACGCCGTGGTCGCCAAGCTCAATCCGGCCGGAACCGCGCTCGTCTATTCGACCTACCTGGGCGGCACTGATTACGATGAGGCCGCCGGCATTGCCGTGGATGCTGCCGGCAACGCCTACGTGCACGGCATCACCTCGTCGACCGACTTTCCGACGACCAGCGGCGCCTTGCAACCCACCGCCAACGGTTCGTTCGATGCCTTCGTCGCCAAGCTCAATTCGACCGGTTCAGCCCTCGTCTACGCCACCTACCTGGGCGGCAGCGCGGACGAGCAGGGTCTGGGCATTGCCCTGAACGGCGCCGGACACGCCTATCTCAGCGGCAATACGACATCGACAAACTTTCCGACCCGCAACCCCTTGCAGTCCAAACTCGGCGGCAGCGCGACGAACAATCCGCCCGACGCCTATGTGGCACAGCTCGATGCCGCCGGCAGTGCACTGGTGTATGCCACCTACCTGGGCGGCAGCGGCTGGGAATGGGGTTCCAACATCGCGGTGGATGCGACCGGCAGCGCGGTCGTGACGGGTGATTCCGGATCGCCCGACTTCCCGACCAAGAGCCCACTCATGCCGGTTCCCCAGGGCGACGTGATGGATGCCTTCGTGACCCAGCTCGACGCGACCGGAGCGACACTCATCTTCTCCAGCCACCTGGGTGTCAGCGGTCCTGGCGACACCTCAGGCCGCGGAGTCGGACTCGATGCAGCCGGCAACCTCTATGTTGCCGGCCAGACGGGCGCGGGTTTTCCGACCACCGGGGGCGCCTTGCAGCCGGATTTCGGGGGCTTGAACGACGGCTTTATCGTCAAGATTGCCCCTGGCGCGGGCGCGTCGGTCGATGCGCCGCTATGGCTGGTCGCGCTCGGTGACGTCACCGGCGACGGCACCCAGGCCGTCGCGGCCCTGTTCGAGGATGTCGCGGCGCAGACCGTCACCGGCGTGATCAGGCAAGCGGTCGACGGGACCCTGATCCAGACCATCGACTTCGGCGCGACCTATGCGCCGCTCGAGGTGGCGATGGTGCCTGACCTGGACGGCAACGGCGCGCCGGAACTGGCCCTGCTGCGCTTCACCGCCGACGCCCAGGTCCAGGTCGAAGTGCGCGACACCCGCACCGGCGAACGGCGCACCGCGCTCACCTTCGCTGCCGCCTTCCTGCCCAAACGGCTGGCGGTGGTGCCGGATCTCAACGGCAATGGTGCCGTGGAACTGGCCGTCCTCGGCATCCACGGCAGCACCGGGGCGGTCGCCGCCGAAATCAGAGACGCACGCACCGGCGTGCGGCTGCGCCAAGTGTATTTCGACAAGACCTATCAGCCGCTCGACTTCGCCGTGATCGCCGATGTGAATGGGAACGGTGCCGCGGAACTGGCGGTGCTCGGCATCAAGAGCGGCAGCCAGCCAAAGGTCGAACTGCGCGACACCCAAAGCGGGCAGTTGGTCAAGAACCTGTGGTCGCCGAAAATCTTCACGCCCATCGCGCTGGCCGCGATACCCGACACCAATGGCAACGGCACCCCGGAGATCGCGGTCCTGGGACGCAACACCAGCATGAACGTCGAGCTGAGAACGCTCGACGCCGGCACCGCCGCGCAACTGGGCATCGCCTACTACAGCCGGACCTTCACGCCCTTGCAACTCGCGGCGTTGCCGGACCTCAACGGCAATGGGGTCGCCGAACTGGCGGTGCTGAGCCGCGACACCGCCGGCTCGCTCAAGACCGAACTGCGCGACGCCGTGACCGGCACCCTGGTGCGCAATATCTGGTTCAACACGCTCACGCCGAAGGATCTGGCCGTGTTACCCGACCTGAACGGCAACAGCCGTCCGGAGATCGCCGTCCTTGGCGTCCCGCCGGCCGGCGGCGCACAAGTCCTGATCAAAGATGCCGGAACCCAGGCGCAGATCAGCCGCCTGGACTTCTAAGGCGCTTCCCAAAGAACGTCGCCCCACGCCGGCTCGCCCTCCGGCGACCGGGGTGACGCGACCGGAGACCGACGCGTTATAGCCGTCTTACCTGATATCCGGACAGACCCTTGGTGTAGGGGCGGGTTTGAAACCCGCCCCTAGCAGCCTGTCGGACTTAGCCCCTAGGATAAGGGCATAAGTCAACATAAAGGCTTTTTGTTGCCAAACAATGTAACTTAATGTAATTTCTGCGAAAACTCCAACCCGTAGGAGCCCGCTTGCGGGCGACGGGTGGGGGCACAATGACGCGATTCCGGCAGGTCACGTCGCCCGCAAGCGGGCTCCTACGGAGGTGCTTGCTTCTTGATAGCGTCTTGTTCGGAAATCGCCTAAAGTCCGACAGGCTGCTAGGTCCGGTTATCACGTCCGATGGCTATAGCAGGTGCCGCCGCGTCCGGCTGCCGCCGCGGTCTGTCGTGCGCATCCAAAGTCATGGCCGTCGTACGCCACATCCGTGTTGATCGCACTCCGTTACTGGCCTCTTACGAAGATCTGCACGTGCCCGCGCAAGAACTCCAGGAAAGTGGCGGCCACCACCGAGATCTGTTTTCCCTTGGGCCGTACCACGTACCAGGCGCGCACGATCGGAAAGCCTTCCACGTCCAGCTCGGCCAGCTCTTCCCGGCTGGGATCGGGATTGAGTGTGCTGCGCGAGAGCATGGCCAACCCCAGACCGCCCGCCACGGCCTGCTTGATGGCCTCGTTGCTGCCCAGCTCCATCTTGATGCGCAGCGGCATGCCGCGCTCCTGGAACACACGTTCCATGATCATGCGCGTACCCGAGCCGCGCTCCCGCACCAGAAAGCGCTCCCCCGCCAGATCGGCGAACGCAATCCGCTGGTGCCCCACCAGCGGATGGTCGATCGGGGCCAGCACCACCAGTGGGTTGTCCATGAATGATTCCCGCTCGGCATCCAGGCCCTCCGGAGGCACGCCCATGATGTAGAGGTCGTCCTGGTTGCGGGTCAGGCGCTCGAGCAGCCGGTCGCGGTTCACCACCTCCAGGGCGATATCGATGCCGGGGTATCGGGCGCAGAAGGGGCCCAGGATTCGGGGCATGAAGTACTTGGTGGTGGTCACCGCGGCGATCCGCAGGCGCCCCTGCTTGAGGCCCTTGAGATTGTCGATGGTTTGCTCAAAGCGGCCCCAGGTCTCCAGCCAGTCGGCGCAGGTGGCGTAGAGCTCCTGCCCGGCCTCGGTGATGAAGACCTTCTTGCCCAACTGCTCCAGCAGCGGTAACCCCACCTGCTCGTGCAGCAGACGGATCTGCTTGGACACCGTGGGCTGGGTGACGTGCAGCTCCTCGGCCGCACGGGAGAAGCTGCGCAACCGGGCAACGGCCTCGAAGGCCCGCAGTTGGCGCAGGGTGACATGCATCATGGCCTGTACCTCGATCGGAAAACGATAGCCTTAAGGTTATCGTTTTCATGATAACGATTCATTATTATTTCCAGACCAGCTTCCCTAGACTCCTTGGCGATGGGCGGCGCTACTCTCCGCGGCCGCCAGTGTTCTCAACACCAGAGGCGCCTCGAGATGAGCCACTCCCCCATCCCGCCATATCCGCAAGCGGCCGGACCATGCGGCTGTCGCCCATGGTTTCAGCGTGTTTGCACCGACCGGTGCGAGCCGTCGCGCCCTGCCGCCGCTGGAGGTCGCCATGTTGCCTGATAGCCTCACCCCCAGCCTTGTCCTGGCCGCGCCGCTGCTCCTGCTGTCGGTCGGCCTGGTGCCGGCCGCCTGGGCCAACGCCCGGCCGGGACTGATGGCGCGCCTGAGCGGCGCCGCCGCCTGGCTGGCGCTCGTCAGCGCGCTGCTGGCGGCGGCGACCCATCCGTTCGATGGCGCACGGGCCTGGACCTTCTACCGCATCGACCTGCCCGGCGGCCTGGGGGCCTTTTCGCTGGGCACCTACATCAACAGCGTGACGGTGATCATGCTGGTGCTGGTTGCCTTCGTCGGCGCCATCGTCACCCGCTACTCGCGCAACTATCTGGACGGGGACGCCAACCGGGGCCGCTTCCACAAGTGGCTCGCGCTGACCCTGGCAGCCATCCTGACCCTGATCGTCTCCGGCAATCTGCTGCTGTTTGCCTTGGCCTGGATCGCGACCAGTCTGTGCCTGCACCAACTCCTGATGTTCTATCGGGACCGCCCGGCCGCGGTGCTGGCCGCCCACAAAAAGTTCGTCGCCAGCCGCATCGGTGACCTCAGTCTGCTCGGCGCGATCGTCCTGATCGGTCTCAGTCTGCACACCCTGCAGTTCGACGAGCTGTTCCGCATCCTGGCGTCCATGGAGGGACCCCTACCCATCGTGCTTGAGATCGCGGCCCTGCTGATCGTGATCGCCGCGGGGCTGAAGTCCGCCCAGTTCCCCTTCCACGGCTGGCTGCTCCAGGTGATGGAGGCCCCGACACCGGTGTCCGCCCTGCTGCACGCGGGGATCGTCAACGCCGGTGCCTTCCTGGTCATTCGCATGAGCCCGGTTATCTCCCATTCCCAGGTCGCCATGGGCGCCCTGGCGGTCATCGGCCTATTCACCC
>Ga0247840_10006695_pt1 | contig 16438 bp, 17 predicted proteins | sample LaCruzMarch2015__FD_192404 | JGI IMG/M metagenome (GOLD analysis project Ga0247840, IMG submission 192404) | Freshwater microbial communities from meromictic Lake La Cruz, Castile-La Mancha, Spain - LaCruzMarch2015_17m | ecosystem: Environmental > Aquatic > Freshwater > Lake | place: Spain... | reverse complement strand
GTTTAACGACTTCTAATTTAAACGTGGTATCAAATACTCGACGTTCTTTATTCATGATAATGTCCCCATTTTGATTGATTAAGTATATCAACCTATCTGGGTGTCTGTTTTTATTAGACCACTACAGGTATGCTTGGTGTAAGTGGGAGCCGGAATTTTGGCGGGGGCATCTTGGTGATATGCCGTTGTTGTCATTCTCGGTGTGAAGTTTTTTACTGAAAATAGGTGCTTACATGAATATATTTGAATATGAAATTGAGCGGATTTTATGTAGCAATTCCCAATTTAAAACCACGCCATACTTAAGGTAATTTCGAGTTTCTACAATTTTACAGGTAAGCCGCTATTAACACTCAAATCCAGCATAAAGTAGCCCAATCCACGTTTTCATTTAATGCCGTTGTTTCAAATATTGCAGCAACATTTAGCGAGTTTCCGGATTTTCGCAAAAAAGGGAATCATCAAAAATACCAGATCAGTGATGTGGCAATGAGTGCCTTCTCTGTATTCTTTACTCAGTGCCCATCATTTCTAGATTTTCAAGAACGCATGCAAAAAAAGCATAACAAAAATAATGCTCAATCGATTTTTGGTGTCCATCAATTGCCCTCAACGAGTCAAATCAGCAATCTGCTGGATCCGATTCCACCAGAAACGCTTTATCCCGTGTTAGCTGATGTGGGTGATCAACTTTACCAGAATGGTTGCTTGGAATCGTTCCGATCCATCAATAATACTCTGCTCGTGGCTTTGGATGGTACAGATTCAGTCAGTTCGGAAAAGATTTCTTGTCCATGTTGCACTCAACAGCTTTTAAAAAATGGTAAGACCCTTTTTCGTCATATTGTGATCACGCCCGTGATAGTGGCACCAGGTCAAAAACAGATCATTCCGCTACCGCCCGAGTTTGTTCAAGCTCAGGATGGTCATGAAAAACAAGATTGCGAACTGGCGGCAGCCAAGCGTTGGTTGACTAATTGGGGCGCTCATTATGCGGAACGACGGATCACAATTTTGGGCGATGATCTCTATTGTCATCAACCATTTTGCCAAGCGATAATGGCTCAAGATATGGATTTTCTCTTGGTCTGTAAACCCAACTCCCACAGCTTGCTTTATGATTGGGTGGCCGACTTTGAGCGGATAGGTCAGGTGCAAACCCTAAACATCACACGATGGACAGGCAAGAAGCATCTTACCGAGCATTATAGGTTCGTTAAGCAGGTGCCGCTTCGGGATAGCGACGATGCACTACATGTAAATTGGTGCGAGGTCACGATTAGTGATGATGCTCAGAAGGTGATTTATCGTAATGCGTGGGTAACCACGCATGATATTACCCCAGAGAATGTGCAAATCATTGTTGCTGCGGGTAGGTCGCGATGGAAAATTGAGAACGAAAACAATAATGTACTCAAAAATCATGGCTACCATTTTGAACATAACTTCTCTCATGGTAAAAAATATTTAGCCAATTTACTCGCCACATTAAATGTGCTCGCGTTTCTACTGCATACTGCCATGAGTTACTTAGACGAGATTTATCGTAAAACTCGCACTTCCTTGCCTTCTCGACGTACTTTTTTTGAACAGGTGCGAACTCTGCTTCAATTGATTCCGTTTGATAACTGGGAGCATTTCATAATGTTTATGCTAGATGGGCAGGAAATTATACCTGTTAAAACTTAGGGTTTTAGATTGGAAATTGCTGGATTTTATGCAATCATTAAACGCTAAGGAAATGCTACGTACAGCGGCAGCGTTGCATATGAACAATCAGTTTCAACAGGCTCATAACCTTTATGTTGAACTTGTGCAACGCGATCCAAGCAATGCGCATGCGTTACATCTGCTGGGTGTTCTGCTGTTGCAAAATGGATTTCACAAGGAGGGGAAAGACGCTATTGAGCGCGCAATAGCACTACGTGGTAGTTATCCAGAGGCCGTTGCCAATCTTGCGTCATTTGGCTGTAGCGTTCCAGCCAAATGGCAGATGGATATTGAACATAGCGATAAAACTAAAACAACGGAGTGGTGTCAGTATGAAAATGTATCTACTGATCGATGGCGGCATCTCCGTATGGTGGATTTCGCCGGTTGCTTTGCAAGCGTTGAGGAAGAATGGCTTACTATTGGCGACGCACATGGTTATGATTCGATTATGTTGCGGCAAATGGGGATAGCCAACGTTGTTGCATCGAGTTTAGATGTGACGATGCTTAAAAAAGGTCATGAAGCCGGTGTTGTTGGTGATTACCTTGTCATTAATGCTGAAAGTATTTCTCAGCCGGACGATTCATTTGATTACGTCCTCTGTAAGGAAGCCCTTCATCACATGCCTAGACCGATACTGGCAATATACGAAATGCTTAGAGTCGCGCGTAAGGGGGTTATTTTCATTGAGCCTCAGGATCCTTTAATTGATTGGCCGGCAAATAGGAGTCACTCATTTTGGCGTCATATAGAAGGTGATAAAATTTTATATGGTCGCAATGGCGACGATACGGTCATGACTTCGCATCTTATCGACTGGTATGAAGATGGCCCTTTCAATTACAGCGGTTTCAATTGATGTTAATTACATACTAAAATTCAGCCGCATGATTAAAATAACCAATTGCATCATTACGGGTAATAGTATTAAGCGCATCTTTAATAACATTTAGAAGCGCATCAACTGTTCTGGCTTTTTGTTTTTTTATATACTGTTTGAATTTAGAAAACGCCTCTTCAATTGGATTAAGATCTGGAGAATAAGGCGGTAGATAAAGAAATTTAATGTCATTTTGTTTTAAGAAACTTTGGACACTTTTTGCGCGATGCACCGGATGGTTATCAAGTATTAGTGTTTGCCCATTTGTTAAAATAGGCAATACGAAGGTGTTTAAATAGGTAATGAAGAAGTCGGCGTTTAAAGAGCCGGTATAGTTATATTGGGCTTTTATACCTTCTTCTGACAATACAGCAACGGTGTTGATTCTTGTGCCTGGATTAGTCGGTCTCTTATCATAGACCCGTTTACCTTGTTGTGAACGCCCATAGAACGGTGTCATATTTAGGCAACTGCCTGTTTCGTCTAAATAAAAACGTTTTTCCAGTTCAATATTTGCCAATTGTTCATCATACTTTTCTTTTTTTATTTCAACTTCATGGGTACTTTTCTTTGGGTCAGAAAAAGTCTTTTTTTTACGCGTTATGTTCAATCTTTCTAGTGTGTTGTACATAGTCCCTATACTAACCAGTACACCATAGATGCCTGCGTAACGGTTGCGAAGCTCTTCAAGTGTCAGGTCGACTTCTTTAGATAATAGTGACTGTAAATAGCTTTCCCCTTCTGGCGTGATTAAATGGGGATACTCAGAGGGACATTCACGAGGTTCCAAACTGCCTGTTTCTTTAAACAGTTGATCAAGTAAATAGACAGTATTTGGACTAACACTAAAAATTCGCGCAGTTTCACGAACCGTATGGGTTAATGAATAATTGTATATTCTAATTCGTAAATCTTGCGAATAAGGCCTCATTTTAATCTCCAAATTATTTAAGTAGTATATGACCTATTGTAATTATCTAATATTGAAACCGCTGTATGTATATACACTATCGAAACGTGAAGTACATAAGATCTGTTTAGGCATGGGACTTCCTTCATATGCCATAAAGTGTTTTAGTGATTTTTATAATGCAGAGTGGGCTGATCAACCGGCCGAACCAGAATGTGAGGGCTTCAAGAAAACGCTTGAACAAATACAGCTTTGGGATTCTTTCAGCAATACGACAGGTAAGCCATTTAATTATCTTACAGGAATATTATTCAAGCAATCTCCGCAACCTACATTGATGCAGAATTTACAGAAACAGGGTTATGAATTTAATTTTACGCCAACTAGGTTTTTACCTTTGAAATGGCCAGACATCGACCATATGGACATATAAAAGGTTTCAATGTATGCTTTTAGGTCTTAATCACTTTTCCAGAGTTAAGAATTTGTACATATATAACCGCTTTTGCATTTTATTACTTGCAGTTAATGTCGTCATTGGTCTTGTGAATGATATAGCGTATGAGAAATAGTCACGACCTCATAATTGTGGGCGGTGGCATAGTGGGGTTGGCTGTTGCTTTGCGGACACTTGAGCGCTGCTCCAGTACACGATTGTTGTTGTTGGAGAAGGAATCACAACTTGCCACACATCAATCTGGACACAACAGCGGGGTGATTCACTCGGCGCTTTACTATAAGCCAGGTTCGCTCAAAGCTTTGAACTGTATAGATGGTTACCGATTGTTGCTCGACTTCTGTGTAAGGGAGGATATTCCTTACGAAATTTGCGGTAAGATTGTTGTGGCAACTCGCGAGGAGGAGCTGAAGCAGCTTGATGAATTATATCGGCGTGGAGTTGTCAATGGTCTGGTCGGGTTGAGGATGTTGTTACCAGAAGAAATTCGGGAGATCGAGCCTCACTGCGTAGGTATTCGGGGGTTGCATGTGCCCCAGACTGGCATCGTCAACTACAAAGTGGTGGCAGAAAAATATGCAGAGAAAATAGTGCAGTTAGGGGGGGAGATTTACCGTGCTCATCAGGTGGTTCAGATTCGACGGTGTGCGAATGGCGTGGAAGTTGAGGCTAATGGCCATCGATTTACGAGTCGGCAATTGGTCACTTGTGGTGGATTACAATCAGATCGCCTAGCTAAGTTTACCAAGCCTGATCTCGATTTGCGCATTATCCCTTTTCGGGGTGAATACTTCAGACTTACTCCTGCGGCCAAAGACCTAGTAAGACATCTGATCTATCCCGTTCCCGATCCTGCCTTTCCATTTTTAGGGGTACACTTTACTCGCATGATTGATGGTGGCGTAGAGTGCGGGCCTAATGCCGTGTTGGCTTTTGCCCGAGAGGGTTATTGTAAAACCGATTTCAATCTGCGTGACATGCTGGAAACTTTGGCTTGGCCCGGGTTTCGCAAGGTAGCCTCGAAATATTGGTGCATCGGTCTTGGCGAGTTTCATCGTTCCTTTAGTAAGGCAGCGTTTGTGCATGCGTTGCAGCGGCTGGTGCCGGAAATCAAGATGGAGGATGTGGAGTCATGTGAGGCAGGGGTGCGAGCTCAGGCTTGTAGTCGTGAGGGCGGCTTGGTTGATGATTTTTTTATTCTGGAAGATGGGCCATTGTTGCATGTCTGTAATGCGCCTTCACCGGCAGCTACTTCTTCGTTGGCTATTGGTGATAATATTGCCCAGCGGGTTGTGCAAGATCTTTCTTAAAACAGGCATAATGCACAGATGATTTTTTTAAATTGAAGTGTGTCATTCTTGCTGGTGGATCCAAAGCAAAAACAAATGAATGTTATCAACAAAAAAGTTACAATGATTTATAAACCATATCATCAAAAGCAAGAGCAACTATGAATAATCCACTTTGTAGAATATCCGGGCATCCCTTGATCAAAGTCGTCGATTTAGGACTCCAACCACTAGGCAACGGCTTTTTGCTTCCTGAGCAGTTTGTCGGTGAATATTTTTATCCCATGGAGGCTGGTTTTTGTGAGACCAGTATGATGTTCCAGCTCATCAAACAGCCCGCACCGGAGCAAATGTTCCACGAACAGTACGCCTTTTATTCCAGTACCTCGCGTTTCATGGAGCAACACTTTGCCGAGTTTGCGCAGCAGGTAATGCAATCGGAATATTTGGTGAAGTCAGATCCTTTTGTCGTGGAGCTTGGCTGTAACGATGGCATCATGCTAAAAAATGTTGCCCAAGCCGGTATTCGTCATCTTGGTATTGAGCCTTCGCGCAATGTGGCGGAGGTGGCTAATGCGCAAGGAGTCAGAACTTTATCGGAGTTTTTCGCCGAAGATGTAGCCGAACAAATTGTCCGCACGGATGGTCAGGCCGATGCTTTTATTGCGGCAAATGTTATGTGTCACATCCCAAATATTCAGAGCGTTGTCAAGGGTATTTGTGCTCTGCTTAAGCCAACTGGCGTGGTGATGTTTGAGGATCCCTATCTCGGTGATGTGATCGAAAAGATTTCTTACGACCAGATTTATGATGAGCATGTATTTTTGTTTTCTGCTCATTCGATCCAGTACTTGTTCAACCTGTACGGCATGGAGTTGATTGATGTCCAGCCCCAGAAAACCCACGGGGGATCAATGCGCTATGTGCTGGCTCATGCCGGAGCGTATCCGGTCAAGGAAACGGTCACGCAATTACTGCAAAAGGAACTGGACATCGGCTTGCATCGCTTGTCCACCTATGAAACATTCCAAAAAAATATTGAGCAGTCCAGAAGTGATTTGGTGAACTTACTTCGCGACTTAAAGTCCCAGGGCAAACGTATCGCGGGGTATGGCGCGACTTCCAAGAGCACAACTATACTCAACTATTGCGGCATCGGCCCGGAACTGATTGAATACATTTCCGACACAACGCCGATCAAACAGGGAAAATTTACCCCTGGCATGCATATCCCGGTCAAGCCTTATGAAGTCTTCCAGGCCAATCCGCCGGACTATGCGGTACTGTTCGCCTGGAATCATGCCGAGGAAATCATGGCCAAGGAAAAAGCTTTCATGGAGGCGGGTGGCCGCTGGATTGTGCATGTGCCGAAAGTACAGGTGCTTTGATGATTGTTTGCGCCAACCCATCGGCTCAGTTTCAAAGTTATCAAGCGGAAATAGAAGCGGCGGTTAACCGTGTGCTAAGGAGTAACCGGTACATTCTTGGGCCGGAAGTCGAGGCACTGGAGCAAGAATTTGCCGATTATATCGGCACTAGCCATGCAATCGGCGTCGCTAATGGCACCGATGCACTGGAGCTGGCAATCAGGGCGCTTGATATTGGGCCGGGTGACGAGGTGGTCACCGTCTCGCATACAGCGGTGGCTACCGTGGCGGCTATTGAGGCGGCAGGTGCCGTGCCGGTGTTGGTGGATGTCGACCCGGATTTTTTCACGCTTAACCCGGAACAATTACAGGAAGTCCTGACGCCCAAAACAAAGGCGGTAATAGCTGTCCATCTTTATGGGCAGGCAGCAGACCTGGATGCCATCGGCAAGTTTTGCTCGGACAATGGCCTGTCGTTGATCGAAGATGGGTCACAGGCTCATGGCGCAAGATGGAAAGGCAAACGGCTGGGTAGCATTGGGCATATCGGCTGTTTTAGCTGCTATCCCACTAAAAATCTTGGCGCTATTGGCGATGCAGGACTGGTCACCACCAATGACGAAAGGCTCGCCCACAAGATACGCATGCTCAGGGAATACGGCTGGCAACAGCGTTATATCAGCGACATCCCAGGGCGCAACTCCAGGCTGGACGAACTACAGGCGGCCATTTTGAGGGTCAAGCTGCGCTATCTGGATGCGGACAATGGCAAGCGCCGCGCACTCGCGGCTCAATACACCCATTTGCTGAATGGGCAGGTTATCCAAACCCCGAAGACCCGCGAGGCGGCGGAACATGTTTTTCATCTTTATGTGGTGAGAACCGGCAGCCGCCAGAACTTAATGAATCACCTGAAGGCGCATGACATCCATGCGGGTGTCCACTATCCTGTGCCCGTGCATCTCCAGCCTGCTTACCAGGGCCGTATCCACACGGCAACAGCAATGCAGATAACCGAATCCTTGGCTCAAGAAGTGTTGTCATTGCCGATTTATCCTGAGTTCGAAGCCCGGCAACTCAATGAAGTAGTGCAAGCGCTCAAGCATTTTGCGCCCAAGGAGAATAAGCGTGGGTAACCAGGAGGCTCCGAATTATATTTGGAAAGATATTTACCCAACTTGGGATGACGCTTGTAAAGCCGCTGAAGCTATAGGCGGCGAGGGGTTTGGTGGCGAGCGTTGGTTTCGGAGAATCACCCGGCAGATAACGGATTATAGGGATGAGCTTCGGCAATATGGCATTGCGATGCCGCCTAGACCTAGCAGCTTGCCATTGGTTTGTGCGATGACGAATCCAAGTACCATTGTGGACTTCGGCGGTTCTTCCGGTTGGTGCTGGGATTACTTGCTAAACGCTTTGCCCAAGCACAGCGTTTCCTCTTATGTCGTGGTGGAAACCGACGAAGTCGTTAATTACATGGAAAAGTCGGGGGTTCATAGCGCTCCCGTTAATTACCGATCCTTGAATGCCCCGCTTGACTCGTGCGACTTGGTGTACTGCAACAGCGTACTGCAATATTTTGGATCCAATACCCCCTTGCTCTCGTTAATAGAGCGCACCACCCCGCAGTTTATTTTGCTGGAAGATGTGGTTGCAACAGGTGAAGAAGATTTTTTCTCAGTGCAGTCTTACTGGGACTCAGCCATTCCTTACCGGTTTCTTGGGCTGCATAAATTACTTCAGGAACTATCGCACTCCGGTTACATTGAATTGGCTCGATACCCTTATGCATCGCCCATCCTTGGCGTCATCAAGCCCTTTGAGATGGGTAACTTTCCCGAAGCGAAACAACTTCGCTATTCATCGAGCATCTTATTAAAGAAGTTTGATGGGTAAAGTAAAGCTCCCAAGTGCATTTACGGAAAAAGGGTTGTAATATGTTGGCTACCATCCTTAAAAGTCCACAAGCAGTACAGGCAACACTGCCATCACAAAAAAGAAGGTAACTATTCAGCGTGATGGACAGTCCCTTCTCCATCCGGGCGAAGGCTTTTTACGCATTACGCTGAATAGTTACAAAGAAACCACGAAGAGTCAGATTGGAAATAGGACAAACAAATGCCAGAAATAAGTCGTTTTCTTGGGATAGTTATTCGGATGTATATTCGGGAACATTATCCCGCACATTTTCACGCTGAGTATGGTGAATATGAAATTACTGTAGATATTGAGACGGGAATCGTAGCTGGAAAGTTTCCAAGGAGAGCCTTGAATGCGGTTCTTGAGTGGTATGTCTTGCATCAAGATGAGTTGATGGCAAATTGGGAGGCAGCAATAAACAGAAAACCATTATCTAAAATTGAACCATTGGAGTAGCCAATATGTTTACACACGTTGTACAAGCAAAATATATTAATGATTTTAAGGTGTGGTTGTCTTTCAATGATGGAGCGAAAGGTGAAGTGGATTTGTCATCTGAATTATACGGTGAAATATTTGAACCATTAAAAGATGTATCATTTTTTAAGTCATTTACCCTAGAAGGTCACACCTTGTCATGGAGTAATGGCGCTGATTTTGCGCCTGAATTCTTACGCGAACTCATCAACCAACAATGACAATTCATTTAGTACGGTGGATTGGTGGAGCGATAACAACAAAATCCACAATGCTCTTAGCATCCCAGCCTAACTCAACGCTCCAGCGGAGCTTCGCTTCATTTCGCTCAGCCCGCTGAGCTTTGCGTTATTTGACAAAATGAAAGTCAGCAAATGCCACTTGGAGGGTATCCTTTTAATTGAACCCGCTACCTATAACGATGACCGAGGTTTTTTCTTGGAAAGCTTCGAGCAGCAAAGGTATCGGGAACTGGGTATCGTCGAAAATTTCGTCCAGGACAACCATTCGCGCTCGATGAAAAATGTATTGCGCGGTTTGCACTATACTAGGAACAAGCCCCAGGCTCAGATTGTCACGGTAATGCGCGGCAGGATATTCGATGTTGTTGTTGATATCCGTAAAGATTCGCCAACCTTTGGAAAATGGTTCGGCACCGAGCTTAGCGATGAAGGCCCAAGGCAGGTTTACATGGCGCATGGTTTCGCCCACGGGTTTTGCGTTTTGTCCGATTGGGCTGATTTGCATTACAAGGTCAGCCAGCGCTATGACCCGAACGATGAGGCTGGATTGATCTGGAATGACAGCGATGTCAAGATCGATTGGCCGATTAAAGGCCCAGTCATATCGGAACGTGACGCGCGGCACCGCGCTCTTGTTGATCTTTAGAATTAACCACATAGGATAAAAATGAACAACCAAGCCAATGATACGGTTCTGAAGTTCTGGGACGAGCGGGCGTCTTTGGGTGATCTTGCCGGCACCAATGATTTTGTGCTGACCGGAATTGAGCAATCATTCCTTCTCGATACCGTTCAGCGGGGTTCGCGCGTTCTTGATATCGGTTGCGGTAATGGCAGCAGCCTGATGAAACTGGTTGACCAGAAAGGATGTACCGGGGTCGGAATCGACTTTTCGGATGAAATGGTCAAGCTGGCAAAACAAGCATCTCAGTCGCAGGGGTTGGGTGAACGTGTTGAATGGCATCGCCGCGGTGTTCCGCCGGTTCCCAACGAGTGGACGCAGTTCGATGTTGCCTATTCGCAGCGCTGCCTGATTAACCTTGCGAGTGTCGAACAGCAGAAAGAAGCGGTGTTGTCGATAAAAGACACGCTGAACAGCGGCGGCATCTACATCATGATAGAGTGCTTTATGGAAGGAGCCGAGGAAACAAATTTGCTGCGACGAAGATTGGGACTTCAGGCAATCGATGCGCCGTGGCATAACCTGTTCTTTCACGTGCATGAGGTGAAAAGTTGGTCCACGCCATCGTTCTATGTGGAGAAGGTGGTTCACATCAGCAGCACCTACCACTTGCTCAGCCGGGTGGTTAACGCAAAACTCGCCGCAGACGCTGGCGAGGCATTGCGGTATGACGCGGCCATCAACATGCTTGCTGCGCAGTTGCCGCAGGAGATTGGCGAGTTTGGTCCGGTAAAAGCTTGCATATGGCGCAAGGCCTGACCGGGCGACTTTATTTGGATGGATTTTGATAATGTCTGAAATATATATGGCTGGCCCTTGGATGACTGAACTTGAGGAGCGTCTTGTCCTTGATGCGGTCAGGAATGGTTGGTATGGCAAGCAGGCCTATTACTACGTGGAGACTTTCGAAGCCGAGTTTGCGAAGTACCATGACCGCAACTATGCACTGATGACGCCTAACTGCACAACGGCTCTGCATTTGTTGTTGGCCGGGCTGGGCATTGGTGAGGGTGACGAAGTGATTGTCCCTGATTGTACCTGGGTGGGTTCATCGGCTTGCATCACCTATCAGCATGCGACGACGGTCTTTGCTGACATTGACCCCATCCATTGGTGTTTGACGCCGGAAACGATATCGCAAGCCATCACACCGCGCACCAAGGCGGTGATCGTGGTCGATTTGTTCGGCAATATGCCGGATTGGGACGGCATCAAGGCGCTTTGCGATCAGCACGGCATCCTGATGATCGAGGATGCCGCCGAAGCCTTGGGTTCAATCTACAAGGGTGCCCGCGCAGGCAAATTTGGCGTGGGTTCCACCTTCAGTTTTCATCGCACCAAGACCATTTCCACCGGCGAAGGTGGCATGCTGTTGCTGGATGACGAGAGTCTTTATCAGCGTTGCAAATTCCTACGCGACCATGGTCGGGAGCCGGGTACTTATTACAATACAGAGATCACTTTCAAGTATATGCCGTTCAACGTACAGGCGGCGTTGGGCTATGCGCAATTCCAGCGCATAGACGAACTGGTCGGCAAGAAGCGTTGGATATGGCAAGGATTCTGTGACCGGCTGTCTGACATCCCGGATATCCTGTTGAACCCGGAGCCTGAGTATGTGACGAATGGCGTTTGGGCGACCGCCTTGATTTTCGGTAAGTCGCACGGGATGACGCGAGACGAGGCATTGGTTGAGCTTCCGAAACTGGGTCTTCCTGCGCGGCCATTCTTCTATCCGTTGAGTTCCCTCCCTGCTTATCCTGGCAGGGAGGCTGAGGGAAGGAAAAGCAACCCCGTGGCCTACGATACCTCAGAACACGGGATCAATCTGCCTTGCGCTCTGAACCTTACCGATCAGGATTTGGATGCGGTGTCGAAAGGTATTCACACCCTGTTGGGGTTTTAACATAATTTTAATTAGTGCGGTTGATCATCAATATGACTAATACAACGGCAGTTCACTTCCCACGATATTTGGATCCTAATGGCGATCTCTGCGTTTATGAGGCCGGGCAGCAAGTTCCTTTTGATATTCGACGCATATTTACGGTCTCGGCATTGGCGGGGGATATCCGGGGAGACCATGCACACAAACTATGTTCGCAATTACTGGTTTGCGTTTCCGGCCAAATTCGCGTTGTTTGCGATGATGGTTCGGTTGTAACCCATCATCAGCTCGATAGTATGAATTATGGCTTGTTAGTTCCGCCGGGTATCTGGTCCAGGGAGGAGTATATTACGGACGGCGCGGTACTGATGGTGTTGTGTGACCGTCATTATGAGGAAGAGGATTACATCCGCGACTATAATGATTTCAAAACATTTGTTGGCTCATAAGGAATCAGGATGAAAGACCAGTCAGTAGAAACGCACCAGGCAAAAACTATTGTTACCAAAGAGGAGTTCTTGCAGATCAATGAGCAGGCTGCCCGTGAAATGAGTCTGGACAAAGAGCTACAGGACAAGGCGCTTGAAGTTCTTGTCGAGGCTGATACGCATCGTTGGATACATCAAAGCACTTGGTTTGGGGAGCCGCTCCTTAACCTGCCGCAAGACATGTTTGCGATCCAGGACATAATCTGGCGCACTCGGCCTGAGTTCATTATTGAAGTGGGCGTGGCTTGGGGTGGTGGGATGCTTTTCGAGGCCACACTGCTCGAAATGCTAGGCGGTCAGAAAGTAATTGGTATAGACATCTTCATTCCGCCTGATTTGCGCCAGCGTTTGTCCAGTCATGAAAAACTGTCGGAGCGTCTTGTGCTGATCGAAGGCAGCAGCATCGCCGCTGAGACGCTGGGTCAAGTAAAAGCGTTGCTGGGAGGCTCCCGCAAGGTTCTCGTCATCCTTGACTCTTATCATACCCATGAGCACGTCCTCAATGAGCTGCGTTCCTACGCGCCCTTTATAGAAAAAGGCCAATATCTCATTTGTGGCGATACCGTTGTCGAGCGGATTCCTGCTCAGCTTCATCGTTCGCGTCCCTGGGGGCCGGGTAATAATCCCGCAACGGCGGTTAAGGAATTTCTCTCGCAGACCAACCGGTTTGTCGTTGATGAAAAAATTGACCAGCGCCTACTATTCTCTTGTCATCCCGGAGGTTATTTGCAGGCGGTTAAGTGAACGTTTTTTTTCAAATGGGGATAGATAGATGAAGATTCTTGTCACTGGCGCTCTCGGACATATTGGTTCCCGTCTTATTCGAGAGCTGCCTTTTTCCTTTCCGGGCAGCGAAATCGTGATGGTGGATAACATGATGACGCAACGTTACTGTTCCTTGTTTGATCTACCCGGCGAAGGAAATTATCGTTTCATTGAGGCTGATATTACAAAAATTGAGTTATCACAGTTACTTGAAGGAGTGGATGTGGTTGTACATCTCGCAGCTATAACTGATGCAGCTGGAAGTTTTGGTCGTGCCGATGAAGTCGAACAAAATAATTTCAATGCCACTAAACGATTAGCTGAGGCTTGTGCTGAAAATAAGGTGCGTTTAATTACACTTTCATCTACAAGTGTTTATGGTAGTCAGGCAGAGTTGGTGGACGAAGACTGCGCTGAAGAGGAGCTACAACCTCAGAGTCCTTATGCTATTACCAAGCTGAAGGAAGAACGCTTAGTTCAACAGCTTGTTCAAGAAAAGGGGTTGAAAGCAAGCATCTTTCGATTTGGCACGATCTTTGGTGCCTCCCCCGGCATGCGTTTTCATACCGCCGTAAACAAATTTTGCTGGCAAGCAGTGATGGGCCAGCCTATTACGGTATGGCGTACTGCCTACGACCAGAAGCGTCCTTATCTTGATTTGGCTGATGGGTGCAAAGCGATAGCTCATGTTATTCGTAATGAACTAACTGATGGTCGCATATACAACGTACTGACGCTGAATGCCACTGTATGTGAAATCGTTGAAAACATCCGGGTTTATGTTCCAAAACTAGAAATTCAATTTGTAGACAATAAGATCATGAACCAATTGAGTTATGAAGTGAGCGATAAGCGATTTCGCAACACGGGTTATCTCCCGACCGGTGTTCTATCAGAGTCACTGGCAGCTGAGTTAAAATTAATTTCACCCGTTAAACTTAATATTTAACCGCTGTTGGAAAATTTACTCGGCTGTGATTGTTTTAGAAATTGAAATTACGGATGCACTATTACCAAATCGTTTTAATTTTCTCTGGAGATTAGCAATTGAGCGTATTTATCTTTATACCAACTTTCAACGATGGCGATTTTATCCGAAAGTCAATTGAATCCATAAAAAATCAGACATTCTCTGATTTTGTCTGTGTGATCAATGATGATGTATCGCTAGATAACACACGAGAGGAAGTAAGAAACGCCATTTTTGGTGATGACCGATTCGTCCTGATATGCCAAGAAACGAACGGTGGAGGACTAAAAAACGAGTCCACTCTTATTCGATTGGGCAAGCAGCAATACCGGCGTAAGTACATGTTTTATTTTTCCGGTCATGACATTGTAACTTCCACTTATCTTGAGGATGCAGTATCTTTTCTGGATTCCCACAGTGACTATGCTATGGCTAGCAGTTCGATGCGCTCCTTTATGGATACGCCGGATGACTCAATAGCTATGCCCGAAGCTGAGTACGCCTTCTTTTTGACTTGCGGATTGCATGCTTTTCTAAACAGCGCTATGCAACTCGTTAATTGCACGATTATTAATTCTGTCTGGCGTTCAGATTGGTTTTTCGACAAAGACGTGTTTCCAATCGAAGAACAAATGAAAGGCAATGATCATCTTATGATCAGTTGGATGGCTTCCTATGGTTTTATCAGCATTACCAGAGAGAGCACTTATTTTCGCAGGATATTTCCTTCTGACCGCGATCATCGCCCATCAATTGAAATACGGTCTGCTGGAGTTGCTAATACTGCACCAGTTCTATCTCAGGATGAGCTTTATAGATCAATGATCCGAAATTATTTGCGAGTGTTCAGAACGAGATTTTCAGATCGAATGGAAGATACAGAATTGGCTCAATTTGAGCAGTTTCTCTTCGAGTCGCTTTATCGGCGGTTTCCCTACAATGTCTTTTAATCTGTAAATTATGATTAATAAAAATACAAGGAACTTATGGATACCCCAGTATTGCTATTAAATTTTAACAGGCCGCACCTTACAGCCGGACTTATTGAAAACCTCAGACTTATTCGCCCCAAAAAAATCTATTTCGCTATTGACGGGCCAAGAGCAGGTCGCGATGACGACAAAGAAAACTGTAGTCTTGTCGAGAAAACAATGGAGCTTATTGACTGGGATTGTGAAGTTAAGCTCAGTAAAAATAAGGAGAATCTAGGCTTAAGGCGAAATGTAAAACTCAATATCGACTGGCTTTTTAGCGAGAACGAAACTGGGATAATTCTTGAAGACGATGTAAGGTTCGGAACCGATTTTTTCAGCTACTGCAACTATAGCCTTAAGCATTATGTAGATGACCAGAGAATAGGCGCAATTTCTGGAAACAACTTAGTTTCTCATCTGAAGGACTACCCAAGGAATTTTGATGAACCTTTTCTTTGCAGTATTTTTCACTGCTGGGGATGGGCTACATGGCGTGACCGCTGGGCACTGTATGATGACAATATTGAGCTTGACAAGGATTTTTTTAACAACCGCCTACCATCCTTTCTGAATAATACTGCTGCACTTAATTTTTGGAATTCAGTTCGAAGCAGTCTACTCAATGGCTTAAGTTCTTGGGCTTGGCGGATGCAATTATCCTTGTGGAGGGCTAACCGTTATTGCGTAACTCCGCCGAGTAACCTGGCAACTAATGATGGGTTTGCAGACGACTCAACGCACACATCCTCAATGCCTGTATGGCTTGAAGGTTGGGGGCTGGGTAAGTTTTCCGAAGAAACTCCACATTCAAAGATGCTGCAATTGGATCCCATCTTTGATGAATTTGAAAATCAAGTTATATGGGGAATTAAGATGACAAAAAGTCTAGATATTGGCTGTGGTCGCAATCCAAAAAATTTGTTCAATGCTGATATTGTTTACGGTATCGATGTTAGAGATGATCTTGAGCATAATATAAAAAAGGCCGATTTGGTTATTGAGCGAATACCTTATGAAGATGCCTATTTCGAGTATGTTACCGCGCATGATTTTCTCGAACATATTCCTAGGCTAATGTATCTGCCGGAACGCAGATACCCCTTTGTCGAGCTAATGAATGAAATTTATAGGGTGCTGAAACCAAACGGAACCTTTCTTTCGTTTACCCCTGCCTATCCTCATGCAGAGGCATTTAGAGATCCAACGCACGTTAATATCATATCCGATCAGACCTTCAGTGCCTATTTCGACGACACGAATAGATGGGCTGAAATGTATGGATTTAAGGGAGCGTTCAAAATAATCAGCCAAGAGTGGAGAGGGCCACATTTGCTGACCTTGATGCAAAAGGTTGATGTGCCTGAAAATACCTTAAAGCTTTAACGGTTTGGTTATATGATTCTGTCGTAGCAGTTA
>Ga0247840_10006688_pt1 | contig 16454 bp, 16 predicted proteins | sample LaCruzMarch2015__FD_192404 | JGI IMG/M metagenome (GOLD analysis project Ga0247840, IMG submission 192404) | Freshwater microbial communities from meromictic Lake La Cruz, Castile-La Mancha, Spain - LaCruzMarch2015_17m | ecosystem: Environmental > Aquatic > Freshwater > Lake | place: Spain... | reverse complement strand
GCGTCCGCGCACGAGCATCCCGATCCCGCCGCCGAGCAGTATGGCCGCGACGTTGGCAATGGTACCCCAGGGGGGCATAGACAACACTCCTTGAAAAATGCTGCGCGGCAAAAAAGCATGGCCGCGCAGAGAGGTCCTTCTACGCCAAGAGCGCGCGGGAGGGAAGGGGCGTATCGTGGATACTGGTGCATTGAAACATATGCCATTATATTCTTGACAAAACCTTTGATGAAGATCGCAGCCGCATACGAATAGGCTATGGTCCTATATACGTAACTCGACTGCGCCGGTTTGCCATCGGAACCCCCCTTTCTAAATGGGTAAAAAATGTCGCACAAAAAATGCGAAAGCCCACCCGCAACGTACGCTTGGTGCTCGACTATCTGGGGATGACTGAAAACTCGCGCCCATCGGCATTATGGATTTAGAACCAAAACGACGTGGTTGTTTGAGATAAATGACTGGACGAAAAGAGGTGGGTGCAGCAAGGTGTTGCCGGCGATGGAGGTGGAATAAGGGGCTGCTCCTGCGTTTTTGCGAAATATCCTTTGAAAATAGTCTGATAGCCGCGTAGGTAACCAGGCCACGCGCGGCGGGGTTGAAAATATTTTCAGAAAGTTTGCGTCCTGCCGCGAAAGAATAGCCGATTTGTCCGTCAATTGTGGACATGGAGCTTTTATCATGATCGGGACTTGCCTGTGCAAGGATCCCGGGCGGCCCGGAACCATTGCCGCGCCAGAAGCACGAGGTCAAAACTACTCAGAAGCATAAGGGGCAAACGACTATGCGCATCGAACTCGACTGTCTTCCCGTTCCCATTGCCGTTTCCTACCGGCGCATCCGCGCCTGCCATGCGTTGGACGCGAAGCGGCTCAAGCACATTTTGCAGACCGCGGAAATGACCGCCAGGTTGCTGGGGGTTGTGGTGCTCGCCAACCTGCGTGACGAGCTCAAGGCAGGGCGTATGGCCAGCGCGCCAGCGACTGGGCGTTTCATAGAAGCGCTGCGCCGGCCCTCCTACGGGCACTGGATGGAGATTGTCCGCGAGGGCGTCAAGCTCTTCCGGCAGTCCGAGCTGTTCATTCCGGAGCTCGAGCCGCTCGTCTTCAAAGGCGCGTCCCCGGCGCGTCCCTATGAGCTGCTCTCAGAGCTGCTCACGCTGCGCAACCGCTTCGCCCACGGCGACATGAGCGGGCCGGAAATCACCCGCGCCTGCACCGACGCGGAAAAGGACGTGACCGAAGTGCTGGCCAGGCTCGATTTCTTCGAGGCCTATCCCTTCTACTTCGTGCGTCGCGTGCGCGTGCGCAAGCGCGCGCTCGCGCCCTGCCGCTACACGCACGAGTTCTGGCTGCTCAACGGCCCCTACGCCGACCCCGAGGCGGTCAGCGAGGAGCGCGAATGGCACACCGACACCGACGAGGTCATTCTCCAGCGCGCGGACAACCGCTTCCTGAACCTCGATCCGCTGCTCCTCTATCTCGACCGCGAGGCCTACGACGAGGCCAGCCCGCTGCAGCCCGACCTCTATATTCTGAACGGCTACCAGCGCAGCGGCCAGGGCTTTGTCGGCGACTTTCTGCCCTGCGGCCGCAGCGGCCAGGAGTTCAACAGCAAGGCCTGTCCGGAGGAAGAGCGCGAGCTGATTTCGCTCGGGCTCGAGAGCTGTTTCCAGGCCTTTGCCCCTGCAACCAGCGTCAAGAGCGAGGCCGCGTGATGTCAGACCATAGAGCGAACGACACCCCTGTGGAAAAGTCCCCCGAAAAGTCACTCGACGACATCCTCCGGCTCTACGACGCGCCGGACGAGCAGGTCCAGCAGCTGCGCAACCCCTTCAAGTTCCTCGATGCTTATGGCCCGGAGGACAAGGACATTTTCTTCGGCCGCGACTTCGAGATCGAGGAGACGTTCTGGCACTACAACCGGCGACGGCACCTCGTGCTCTACGGCGAATCCGGCGCGGGCAAGACTTCGCTCCTGTCCTGCGGCCTGCGCGCGCGGATCCCGGCCGAGGACGCCACCTTTCTCTTCGTGCGGCTGCATGCCAACCCCATCGCGGCGCTGGCCGAGCGGCTGCAATCCTTGCTGCCCGCGCCAGTGGAAGGCGAGGTGGATATTCCAGATCTGGCGCGCCGCGCGTCCGAGCAGGTGAGCCAGACCCTGGTACTGGTCCTGGACCAGTTCGAGGAGCTCTTTCTCAACCACGCGCAGGAGACCCGCGCCGCCTTTGCCCGCGTGCTCGCCGAGCTCTTGGCCGCGCGCTTGGATTTGAAAATCATTTTCGGTCTCAGACAGGAGTACCTGGCCAATCTCACCGAGCTCGAGGCGCAGGTGCCGGGGCTCTTCGAGAACCGGCTCTGGCTGCGGCGTATGGCCGCGGAGTCAGCGGCCGCGGCGGTGGAAAACGCCTGCCGCGTCTGCGGCGTGGGCATCGAGGACGGCCTGGCCGGCCATGTGGCGGCGCGGCTCGCACTGCAAGGCCAAGGCGTGGAGCTGCCCTATCTGCAGGTGGTCATGGACCGCCTCTTCCGCAAGGCCCTGGCCGAGTCCCCGGAGCGCCCGACCATCACCCGCGCCTCCTACCAGGCCGAGGGCGAGCTCAAGGACATCCTGGCGCGCTTCCTGGAAGAGGAAATCGCCCGCAGCGGCGCGCCGGACCAGTGCCGGCAGATCCTGAAGGCGCTGATCACGGCCGAGGGCACCTGCCGCGTGCTCGACGCGCGCAGCCTGGCCGAAGAAGCCGCAAACTTCGGCGATGAGATCGCGCTGCCCGAGCTCGAGCGCCGCCTGCGCGAGCTAGTGGACGCGCGCGTCGTCAAGGAAAAAGACAAGGAACAGGGCGACGAATCAGGCGCTGGCCAGGCAAGCGCCTCGCTCTACCAACTCCGCCACGACGCCCTGGCCGCCACGGTCCGCGCCTGGATGACCGGCCTCGAGCAGGAACTCATGGAGGCGCGCGAATCGCTGCGCGGCCGCCACAAAGAATACGCCGCCCGCCGCCAGGCCCGCGAAGCGCTCTTGGACAAGGGCTTTTTGAGCTACCTCGCGCCCTATGAAACGCGCTTGCGACTGACGGGGGAGTTGGCCGCGTACGTAAAAGAAAGCCGCGAAGCGGCGGAAAAGGCGGCGAAGAGGAAGCGGAGGATTCTGGGCGGGGCTGTGGCGCTGGCGTTTGTGGTGCTGGCTGGGTTTACGTGGTGGAATTTGCGGGAAAGGAATCGCACTCAGACCGCCCTGGCTTCTGCTTTTTCACTCATGGGAGTAAGGGCTTCGGAAGGGCATGATTGGGGGCAGTCCCTTCTGTATTATTTGAAATCTATGAAATTGAACCCATCTATGGTCTTTAATTACAATATCTCAGACACGATAACTAGTTTTTGCGCCGAACTAGGCGTCCTTAGGTTGCGAAAAGAATTTATTTTCTCCGTAATTTTCAGCCCCGACGGCCAGACGCTCGCCTCGGGTTCTGATGACAAGACCATCCGGCTCTGGGACCGGGCCAGCGGCAAGGAGCTAGCCGTGCTCAAAGGACATGAAGATTCTGTTAGGTCTGTGGCCTTCAGCCCGGACGGGCAAACCCTAGCCTCGGGGTCTGGTGACCATACTATCCGGCTCTGGGATCGGACCAAATACAAGGAGTTGGCCGTGCTCAGGGGGCATGAGTTAGGTGTCACCTCCGTAGCTTTCAGTTCAGACGGCCAGACCATCGCCTCGGGGGCTTGGGACAAAACCGTCCGACTCTGGGATCGGGGCAGCGGCAGGGAACTGGCTGTGCTCAGGGGGCATGAAGGGGCGGTCGTTTCCGTGGCCATCAGCCCGGACGGCCAGACCATCGCCTCGGCGTCCCAAGACACGACGATCCGCATCTGGGACCGTGTCAGCGGCAAGGAGCTAGCCGTGTTCAAAGGACATGAAGATTCAGTTGAGTCTGTGGCCTTCAGTCCAGACGGGCTGACTATGGCCTCGGGCGCCGCTGATAACTCCATCCGGCTCTGGGACCTGGCCAGCGGCACAGTGTTGGCGGTCCTCCGGGGACATGAATTCAATGTTAACTCCGTGGCCTTCAGCCCAGACGGCCAGACGCTCGCATCCGGGTCTTGGGACAAGACGATCCGATTCTGGGATCGTGCCACGGGCAAGGAACTGGCCGTGCTCAGGGGACATGAGTTAGGTGTCACCTCCGTAGCTTTCAGTTCAGACGGCCAGACCATCGCCTCGGGCTCTTACGACGACACCATCCGTCTCTGGGACCGCATTATGGGCAATGAACTGTCCGTGCTAATGCATAGATATTCGGTTTCCTCGGTTGCTTTCAGTCCAGACGGACGGACCCTGATTTCGGCTTCCGCTGACAGGGTGATCCGGCTCTGGGACGGGGCCACGGGCAAAGAACTGTCAGCGCTTGCGCTCAGGGAACAGAAGTTAGGTGTCTCCTCCGTAGCTTTCAGTTCAGACGGCCAGACCATCGCCTCGGGGGCTTTTGACGGGACCATCCTCCTCTGCGACCGCGCAACGGGTAATGAGCTGGCCGTGCTAATGTGTGAAAGTCCGGTTATTTTCGTTGCATTCAGCCCGGACGGGCAGACCCTGGCCTCGGGGGCTTATGACGCGACCATCCGTCTCTGGGACCGGGCCAGTGGCAGGGAGTTGGCCGTGCTCAGGGGGCATGAAAAGCCGGTAATGTCCGTGGCCTTCAGCCCGGACGGGCGGTCCCTGGCCTCGGGCTCTTCCGACAATACCATCCGGCTCTGGGATCGCGTCACAGGCAAAGAGCTGAACGTACTCAGAGGGCATGAACGTCAAATTGGCTCCGTTGCCTTCAGCCCGGACGGTCAGACCCTGGCCTCGGGAGCAACAGACAAGACTATACGCCTGTGGGATCGCGCTACGGGCAAGGAACTGGCCGTGCTCAGGGGGCATGAAGGAGATGTCGAGTCCGTGGCCTTCAGCCCGGACGGCCAGACCCTGGCCTCGGGGTCAGAAGACAAGACCATCCGCCTCTGGGATCGCGCCACGGGCAAGAAACTGGCTGTGCTCAGGGGGCATAAAGATCATGTCAGATCCGTGGCCTTCAGCTCAGACCGGCAGACTCTGGCCTCGGGGTCAAATGACAAAACCGTTCGGCTCTGGAATCTGAACCGAGTGAGAGATCTTCGCACATACCTTACCACCGCCACCACCGTCGGCATATCTTACGACATCGACGACAACGGCCAGCTCATCCCCAAGAATCCCGTCACCCTGGCCCAGGCCCGCCTCGAGGCGGCGCGCGACGGCCGCATCTGGTGGCGTGAGGATGGCGGTAAGTCTCTCGTGCCCCTCTACGAAAACGAGCTCGCCCAGGCCAAGGCGCTGGCAACCGCCAAGCCATAATCCCATAACCACTCCATACCCAAACCCCCGACGCTGTGGTTTTCTCAGGCCACGGCGTCGGGCTCACTGAAACGCAGTGCACCGTGGTCGCGCTGATTCCGCGGGCCCATCGGTTTCGCCGTACCCGGGATCGCCGAGCGTCTGCTCGGCTCTTTCCTTGGCCGTTGGCGATGGTCGAGTTCTGTGAGAGTTCTTCTCGATGCGCAATTCCAGGCATTCTCGGAGCTTGTCTCCGTCGCCAACATCGTAGCCGAGCAGACGCTCGGCGCTCCCGGGTGAGGCGAGACTGCCGCGCGTTGCGCGGCTTTTCACTCTTCTCGCTTTGCGGCGCCCAAGCCAGCCGAGCCGCGACATAGGGTACTTTTCAAGCCACGGCGTCGGGCTCGCCAAGGCGCACCGTGGTCGCGCTGATTCCGCGGGGCTATCGATTTCGCCGACGGCGAGACTGCCGCGCGGCCCCGCTTCGGCGCGACTATTAAAATATACCTAACCATTACTCGAAAAAGATCAACCCCGTCTGGGAACTCCAGCATCGAACGCACGCATGAACCCGCGCGCGTTATCGCCTCGGCCGCAGGTGCGTAGCGTTATTCGAAGAGCGTAAGGACCTTGGCGAGCACCTCGTTCATGATTTCAACGGGTACGGCCTCGAGTCTTTTGGCGTGGCGCGAGTTGAGGTCCAGGGCGCGGGGCTGGTCGCACCGGACCACGCCGGTGGTGCGCGTGCCCGCTCCGGTCAAGGAGACGGCGAAACCTGCGGTGCGAGCAAAGTCGCCGCCGTTCGTGATGGGTAGAACGATAGGCGCTTGCGTAAGACGGTTGAAGGCCAGAGGGGTGACCACAAGGACCGGGCGGGTTCCCCGTTGCTCGCGGCCCGCGGTCGGATCGAGCGAAACAAGGTAGATATCCCCCCTGTTCATAGCAATTCGCTCCCGACGGGGCCGTTGTCGAGCCATTGCCGCTCTTCTTCGGTCCTGGGGGCGGTCGCGTCGCACTGGTCGAGCAACTCGCGCAGGGTATAGCGCGGTCTGGGGCGCGGCTCGACAACCAGACGTCCGTTCTCGACGCTCACGTCCACCACGGCGCCAGGTCCCAGGCGCAAGGCCTCGAGCACGTCGGACGGGACGGCCAACATCACGGCGCCGCCGACTTTTCGCAGGCTGGTCGAGTGCATAATCGCTCCTCGGTTTCAGGTTCTCTTGAAATATACTCAGTGCGCCGCCATGCGTCAAATAGACACGGCGGTCAACACGGCGGTGGGCTTGGCAGTCACCATGGAGGGCGTCGCGGTGGGTTCGAGCTGCTGGCGTTATGCGTGGCGTGGGTATTCGGAGGCGTTGACGCCCGGCTCGGTCCAAAGCGTATCCGCGAGCGCCGCGCGTAGTTGGTTCTTGTCCTGCGGTGTGAGCACGCCAAGTTTCATACATCCCCTCTGCATCCCACGCATTGCGCGTTTGCACGCTCGTGTCAAGCCTGTCTTTTTCCTCAACAAGGCTGGAAAAACAATGCTGTAACAACGCACTGATAACGCCCCCACAAACCGCGGCCATTCGCCGGGCGCTCGGCCAGAGCTCATTCCTTCTGCCGCATTCCGGGCGGGGAGTGGTTGACACGAGTACTCCAACGCACTCCCTCTCTTCACATGGAGACGCACCCCATTACCGTTGTCGAGACGCCAACTTTCAAAATAAAGCCATCAAACTGCTGACAGCGAGCGATGGGAGCTCATAAGCTTTCTCGCATTCCATCCCGAGTCCGGCGACTTGTTGGAAGAGACAGGCGGCGTGCGCAAGGTGCGTTGGGCGCGCGAGGGCGAAGGAAAACGATCATGAGCCGCGCCGGAGAAGAAATACTGCAAGGGATGCGCGAGGCCCTGGCCTTCGCCTCTGGGCAGGCCGCCCCGGAGGCGTACGCCGTCGTCCATTTGCCGCCAGACATCGACGTCCGAGAGATTCGCTGCAGCCTGAACATGACGCAACAAGGCTTCGCCTCGGCCTTCGGTTTTTCCGTGACCGCGGTCCGTCACTGGGAACAGCGGCGGCGGCGCCCCAAAGGCGCCGCGCGCGCCTATCTGCAGGTCATCGCCCGCAACCCCGAGGCCGTGCGCCTGGCCCTGCGGGCCGAAAGCAAATGAAACATCCCGAAAAAGCCAGCATCAGCCACCACGACGCCGTGGTCAGGGAACTGCGCGAAGACCCAGAGCTGGCCTACGAGTATCTCAAGGCCACGCTCCAAAACGAAGACGAGAACGAGGACGAGGCCGCGTTGCGGCTCGGACTGCTGCGCCTGGCCCAGGCCTACGGGGTACAGGATTTGGCCGAAAAGGCGGGGATGCGTCGGGAAAACCTGTACCGCGCGCTCAGGCCAAAGGCCAACCCGACCGTCAAGACGCTTACGGCCATCCTGCGCGCGCTGGGCCTGCGACTCAGCGTCGAGCGTATTCCAGAGCGCGCCGCGCGCAGTGCTGAAGCATGTCTACCTTGATCCAGCGCGATGAACGACGCAGACGCCACCGCTCACCAGCAAAAAACGCGTTGCCATTGACACGGCTACGGCCGTGCAGTATATTCTATGTATGATGAAGTGTTCGAATGGGACGAGGCGAAGGCCGATCGAAATTACGCAGTGCATGGCGTGCGGTTCGAAACGGCGCGGGCCGTGTTCAAAGACGCCTTCGCCCTCGATTGGCTCGATAAACGCTTCCCGTATGGCGAGGACCGCTACGCCATCCTGGGCATGGTCGATGATCGTCTTTTATATGTCGCGTATACCCTACGCGGGGACAAAATCCGTATAATTTCGGCCAGAGGAGCAGAACCCCATGAACGACGCACATACCACAAAGCAAACTCCCCCTGAGCACGACTGGGAGCGCTTCGACGCCATGACCGCGGAAGAGCGCCACGACGCCGCGTCGAGCGATCCCGACGCCCAGCCGATCACGCCCGCCGGCGAGCGCCGCATGACGCGCACCCCGCAAGCAGCGGTCATTCGCCGGGCGCTCGGCCTGAGCCAGGAGGCCTTTTCCGAGCAGTTCCGCATCCCGCTCGGCACGCTGCGCGACTGGGAGCAGCGGCGTAAGGCGCCGGACGCGGCCGCGCGCGCCTATCTTATCGTCATCGCCCGCAACCCCAAGGCCGTGCGCCTGGCCCTGCGGGCCGAAAGCAAATGAAACATCCCGAAAAAGCCAGTATCAGCCACCACGACGCCGTGGTCGGGGAACTGCGCGAAGACTTAGAGCTGGCCTATGAGTATCTCAAGGCCACGCTCCAAAACGAAGACGAGAACGAGGACGAGGCCGCGTTGCGGCTCGGACTGCTGCGCCTGGCCCAGGCCTACGGCGTCCAGGATTTGGCCGAAAAGGCGGGGATGCGTCGGGAAAACCTGTACCGCGCGCTCAGGCCAAAGGCCAACCCGACCGTCAAGACGCTTTCGGCCATCCTGCGCGCGCTGGGCCTGCGACTCAGCGTCGAGCGCCTCGCGAGCTCGCCGGAACATCGCGCTGAGCACACACCTCTCTCCATTCCACACGCCCTATGAACGACACAAAAAACACGAAGCGAACTCCCCTTGGAGAAATTCGCTCGGACAGTTCACCATGCGATAAAAGACGAGCAGCGGGGAGGCGAGTAAACAAATTATAACTCTGCATCAGAATGAGCGAAATGACTCGGAACGAAACCGTCCTGCTCCCTCCGCACAAGACTTTTGACATCTTGGAACTCTTGGGTTATACTTGAAAACTTTCCGGCTGCGCCACAGCAACGGCGCATACTTCTTGAATAAAAAGCTTCACTACACGGCCCGAGGAACCGCGATGCCTGATCTTTTCCAATGGGAACACGCTTTCTCACTATCGCCCGACTACGCGGGCCACGACCGCTCTTCGCTCACGGCGCCGCATATCCGTTCGCTGCGCGCGCTGCGGACCTTCCTCGACATCGTGCACATAAAATATTGCCTGCTCAAACCCTTCTTTGAGCACCCGAACTATCCGGTCGTCGAATCCAGGGAACTGTTACCCTCCTTTGAATCAGACCCCTTTGAATACAAGGAGCTCCCAGGCTTCAGCCTAGTCGCATTCGAACGGCCGCTCCAATATTTTCAGGAAATTTTCCAGTTCGACATCCTCCATCCGCTCTCGGACCAGTTTACAATGCCAATGCTGCCGCAACGGGCGCAGACCAGCCTCACTGCTCAGAATCTGCAATCATTCATGAACCGCTTGCCCAAGCACTGCCACGAGCATTTCAAAACCGAATTCGGCGAAAAGGACGTCTCCGACCTCGTCAACTACGCCGACCTCATGCCTTATCTGCTGCAACTCGACCGCGCGCACGTCTTGTCCATGGATACCTTCAACAATTTCGGACTGACTGGCGTCTACGCCTCCTTCCCTTCAGACCTCGATGCCGAGATCAAACGCTTTGGCATGCGTATCGGCAAATTCAAGATCGGCGAAGACGCAACCTACGAACGCAACAGAACCTTCGTCTACCAATTTCTCATGGAATTATACGGCTTTCCTATCGTGTCAGAGCGCCGCACCTCCAGCGCCCTTTTTGCCAGGCGGCTGCACAAACTGGGCGAGCCCTTCATGGTCAAGGTCCTGGGACAGACCGACAGGACCATTACCAGCATGTATTCCGACCCGGCGATGAAGATTTACCCGCGCGTGGAAAAAGTCGCGCTCGTGCGCGTGGACAAATACCAGGAAGACGCCATTCAGATCCTGCGCGAGGGCGGATTCTTCGTGGACCCGGACAAGCGCGTGGTGATTCTGCGCGTGCGCTACCGCCAGCACAAGTACGACCCGAACAATATCCGCCAGGAACGAGCGCTTTCTGTCGAAACTCAGGACGTCATCCACCCCCTGACCGGCGAGGTTTTGAGCAATCTCAATCTGATCAAAGACAGCTACAACATGTTCCTGCGGCTCAACGACATCGTACGCGGCGAATACACGGGCAGGATCGTGTTCAAACGCTTCGAGATCGTAGAAAACACCGACACCACGGCCAAGCGGCTCAAATTCCTCTTTTCCTGGCTCTCCAAGCACCAGCGCAGGATCATAAGCTATTCAGAGGAATTCTACGCAAAGATAGCCCAGGTCCTGGACAACTACCTGCTCAACCCCGACAACTACGACACCTTCCACGATATCTACGACCTCTATCAGGAGGTCTGGGCCAAATACAGCTACATCCAGCAGGCGCGCAAGGTGAAACATCTCGAAGACGTCCTGAACGTTGCAGGCAAGGGCAAAAAGGGCTCCAACCTAGACATGTTGCGCTCCGCGGCCGACCTCATGCACGAGCTCAAGTTCGAAATCGTCCACTACTTCGACGATCTGGTCACGCACGTCATTCACCTAGGCGAACTGGTTCTTAACGACACCTACCTACGCACCACCTACCTCGCTAAAAAGGAACAGGAACTCACGCAGTACGGGCACGAGGTCAAACGGCTTTACCGCAAGATCGTGACCCTTGTGGACGAGTTCAAGGCCATCAAAAAATTCCGTTCCGAGCACCCCGACGAACGGGTGCGCAGAGCCGTGTAGCTCTCGACAAACCGGCCGGGCAAGCTGCCCCACGTGCCTTCCAGGCTGCGTCACTGTTGCATGGAGAAGCGATTTCATGATTCCAAAAACACTCACGACCTGCGCCCACGGCGCGCAGGCGGACAAGAACTTGCAAGTCCATTCGAAGACGTATATTAAAGACTGATGCGCTTTCGCCCGGGACAGCGCCACCCAGACCTCAACCCATGCAACCCCACTCCTGACATGCACACCCAGCACCATACTACGCATCGCCTTTCCAGGTCCGCGCGGATTCACCCCACGCTCCTCGTGGTCTTAAACTTGCTGACCTGCCTGCTGCTGCTCGCGGCCGGCTGTTCCATGCTGCCCTTGTCTCCCCCAGAGCCAGGACCGCGCGTCCAAGATAAATCAGTTCTCAGGCGCCAGGCAGATCAAGCTTGGCGCGATAAAAACTACGCGAGCAGCGAACCGCTCTACAAGCAGATCATCAACGCGCCCGACTCCTCCCTTGACGAGCGCGCCCAAGCCTGGGAACGCTATACCCTGAGCGCGCTTCAGAACGGCCACAACCAGCTTGCCCTTGACGCGCTGCCAAAATGGCAAGCCGCAGCGCCGCAAGCCCCAGAAACCAAAACCTGGCAAGACGCCTTCCTGCGCGCCGTGAAAGGCATGCCTGACCACGGCACACGCGACGCGCTCCTGGCAGCGCTCTCTACAGACGCGACCCGGCACTGGCGGCTGCGCGCCGGCGCTGCGATAGTGCTGGCCTCCCTCGGCCTGGCCAAGGGCGAACTGCACAAGCCGCTTGCCAGCCTCGACGCGCTGCGCGGCCAGGCCTCTCCGCACGGGCGCCAAGGCCTGGCTGACATCGAAGAGCTGCTGTTCAAGGAGCTGCAAGCTGTCAGCCCTGATACCCTCGACGCCCTGACCATGCTCATCCCAGAAACGCAGCGCACGACCTTTCCCAATACCGTCATTGAGCTCGAAAAAGCGCGGAGGCTGCTCAACGCCAAAAACCAGCCCCAGGCTCAGGCCATACTCAACGGCCTCAAGCCGCTGATCGCCAACAAGGAACTCCTGGCTGCGCTGCTCGGCGCCAAGGACGTCGCGCCTTCCTCGCTGTCAGTGGCCCTGGCCCTGCCCCTGACCGGCGCCTATGGCGAAATCGGCTCGAAAATAGTGCGCGGCGCAGGCGTGGCTCAGGCAGAACTCAACCAAGCCGGCTTGGCCCTCGACGTCCAGATCGTGAACACCGAAACCTCGGACTGGCAGCAGAACATCCGCAACCTCCCGCCCAGCGTGGCAGTGGTCGGCGGGCCCTTGCACGTCAACGTCTACAAGGAAATCGCGGCCGCGCGACTCACTGAAAGCCGCGTTTTTTTTACCTTTCTCACCAGCCTTCCCGAGGCCGTCGAAGGCAGACAGGCCTGGCGTTTCTTCGCGAGCCCCCAAGACCAGATCCGCGCACTGGTCGAGACCGCGACCGGACGCTACAGCATCCGGAACGCCTCGATCCTCTACCCGCAGGATTCCTACGGCCAGCTCATGGCCCAGCTTTTCGAGAAGGAGGCGGCCACGCGCGGTCTCGCGGTCGTGGCCAAAGAGGCCTACCCGCCCATCGACAACAAGGCCTGGGGCCAGTCAGCAGGACGCGTCGCGCGGAGCGCCGCTGCTGTTTTCATGCCCGGCGACTGGGCGCACGCCGAGGTCCTTGTCCCGCATCTCATTAACCAGGGCGGCGAGAATACGCTTTTGCTCGGCACGGCCATCTGGGCACAGACCATCGCGCGCAAGAAATATGTCGAGCTGCCCACCTTCAGCCGCGCCGTGTTCCCCGGCACCTGGCTCCCGGACAACCCAGCGCCGGCCGCGCTTAGGCTCAAGTCCAAACTGGCTACCGAGGGCCTGGGCGAACCCGACTACTGGGTCGGCCTGGGCTACGACTTCATCCGCTTCGCGGCGCAGCTCGGGCAGATCCCGGCCTCTTGGACCCCGGCAACGGTCAACGACCGTATCCGTCAGGTCCAGGCCGGCATGGAATGGTCTGCCGCGCCTCTGGCCTGGGACGGCCAGGGCCAGGCCAAGCAGCAACTCTTCATGTTCCGGCCGACAGAGAACGGCTTTTCCCTACTCGACGCCACGGCGCCGGCGCCTGGCCCTTCTCCCGCCTATGCCGTACCGCCCACCGGCGGCGGAGGAGGCGCGCCGGCTGCCAGCCCAGGCAAGCAAGGACCTGAAGACTGACCGCGTCCTCAGCGCTCCCAAACCTCACCCCCCACCGCCAGCGCAAGAGAAGGTACAGCTCTATGGAAAAACAGATCAAGATCAGCACAGACGACGCGGCCAAGATCGCGCGTCTGGCCCGGCTCAATCTCGAGGCTGAGACCTTGCAGCGCTTCGCCGGCCAGTTCAACGACATTCTCGACTACATGGACAAACTTGGCGAGGTCGATACCTCGGCAGTCGAACCGCTCTACAGCCCGGTGGAACACGGCACGGTCTTTCGCGAGGACGTGGCCGTGGCCAGGCGACGGCGCGAGGAAATCCTGGCCAATGCCCCGGCCAGCGACGGCCAGTTCTTCCTTGTCCCCAAAATAGTCTGATCGGAGCACAGCAGCATGGACGCACTCTTGACCCAATCCCTGACAGATATCCGCGACCAACTCGCACGCGGCGAGACCACGGCCCTGGCCGCGGTCGAGGCCTGCCTCGCACGCATCGAAGCTACCGAACCCAAGCTCAACGCGCTGGTGCATGTCATGGCCGAGCAGGCGCGCGCGACCGCCATGGCCCTCGACGCGGCCGGCCCTGACCCGAGCAAGCCGCTCTGGGGCGTGCCCCTGGCCATCAAGGACGTCCTCACCGTCGCGGGCGCGCCCACGACCTGCTGCTCGCGCATCCTCCAAGGCTTCATACCTTTCTACGACGCGACCTGCGTGGCTAAGCTCAAGGACGCCGGCGCAATCATCCTGGCCAAGGCGAACATGGACGAATTCGCCATGGGCTCCTCCACTGAATCTTCGGCCTTTGGCGCCACGCGCAACCCCTGGGATACTGAGCGCGTGCCCGGCGGCTCGTCCGGCGGCTCGGCAGCCAGCGTGGCCGGGTGCCAGGCTTTCGGCGCGCTCGGGACCGATACCGGCGGTTCGATCCGCCAACCCGCATCCTTTTGCGGAATCGTGGGCATGAAACCCACGTACGGGCGCGTCTCGCGCTACGGACTCATCGCTTACGGCTCCTCGCTCGACCAGGCCGGCCCCATGACGCGTACGGTCGAAGACGCAGCGCTCCTGCTCCAAGTCATTGCCGGCCACGACCCCAAGGACTCGACCTGCGCCGACCGCGCCGTGCCGGATTACGTAGCCAGGCTCAGTGAACGCCGCGACTTGAAGGGGCTCAAACTCGGCCTGCCCAAGGAATTCTGGGGGCAGGGGCTCGCCCCTGAGGTCGAGAGTTGCCTACGCGCGGCCATGGCCAAGGCCCAGGCGCTTGGCGCAGAACTTGTCGAGGTTTCGTTGCCACATACGCAGTACGCAGTCGCGACCTACTATATCGTGGCCATGGCCGAGGCCAGTTCAAATCTGGCGCGCTTCGACGGCGTGCGCTACGGCTTGCGCGACAAGAGCGCCGAGGACCTCATCGACATGTACACGCAGTCACGCACCAAGGGCTTCGGCGACGAGGTGCAGCGTCGCATCATGATCGGCGCCTACGTGCTTTCCGCGGGCTACTACGACGCCTATTATAGGAAAGCAGCACAGGTCAGGCGCTTGATCCGACAGGATTATCTCGATGCGTTCAAGCTCTGCGACGTGATCTGCGGCGCGGCCTCGCCCGTGCCGGCCTGGAAGCTCGGCGCGCTCACTGCCGATCCCTTGCAGATGTATCTGATGGATATTTTTACAATCTCATTGAACCTGGCCGGGCTTCCCGGGCTCTGCCTGCCTGTTGGCCGGGGCCAAAACACGGGCCTACCCGTAGGATTGCAGCTTTTGGGCCAAGCCTTCGACGAGTCCACGCTCTTGGAGACGGGATATGTGCTGCAAGAGAATCTGCCGGCTATAGGGCTGGCTGGGCTGTAAACGACGACGCAAGAAAAAAGATCGGCGCCGTGGGATGTTACGCCGCCTTCGTCAAGTCCCATAGCAAGACAGGACAGTCTCGAGTTGTGGCCCTGTGATGGGAAAGAATACTCCGCAGTTGAGGCGATATCTGGCAGCGCCCCCCTGCCCATCCAAGGGGACAGCCCCCAAGGCATGGCAAACCCAGGCGAAGAGCGTTCTCAGGCTGGGGCAAGTGGCGGGGTCGGCGAGGACCGTGTCCCAATTGAGTTGTTGCAATACTTTCCCAACGTGCTCGGTTTCTTTATAATTTATTCCTGCTGGCGCCAACATTCTCTTTAATTCGTTTTTTGGATGACTGACAGTTTCGACATCACCTTGATAGTTATGGAGTAGAACGCCAAACGCGGTATTGACCGCGTCGATATCAGCCAAGAAGTAGGCCTCTAGCATGTTGCAGAGGAAATGAACAGACGCGCGAGGCCACATGCCGCTGGGCACTACGGCGTGGAGACCAGCGGTGTACCGATCGAAAACCTGTGCGGCCTGAGCGACGCGGCCTCCCTCCAGGTCGTCGATCAAGACAGTGAAGTGGTCATCTCCATTTTTTAGGTAACCCAATGCCGCCAGACCGATGGCTTCGTCCTGAGTGGATACATACTTATTCGTACCTAGGGCTTTCAGCCGAGCCTGATGCTTCTTTCCAGAACGCGGTGAGTGCTGCTTTATGTTCTTGACAACCGTGACCGTAATATTTTCAGGAAAGTCCCTCTTCAAGCTTCTGAAAAGACGCTGTAACTGTAAGCGTTCTCCCTCCCCGGTTACGAGGAGCCCAAGCTTGATTTTCCGAATGCCCGGCATACCGCCGCACAGTGCTTCCAGTGGTCGATCGAAAAACGACATGGCGCACACTATTCCTGGGAGAGTGGATCAGACGCATGTTGCTCCCCGACCGCTCCTGCCATGTACAACGATCCCAGGGCATATTCCTCCAGCAGCTCGCCAATGCCCTCGATGGCGTCCACGCGTTGGATGCGCGTGCTGGCGTCTGGGCCGAAACTCGTTGTAAAAACATGCTCAGGCTCGAACTGACTCATGAGGACCGGGGAGTGCGTGGCCACGATAACCTGCCGATTCCAGGGCGGAGAAGATGCCTCCTTGATCGCATCGGCCAAGGCGGCCAAGGGCCCAGGGTGCAAGGAGACTTCCGGCTCGTCGAGCAGCACGAGCGAGGTCCCGCCTTGGGGTACGGAAAAAAGACTGGTCAGGTGGGCGAGCATCTGTAAGTGGCCGTCCGAGACGCCCGAGGCCTTGATTGGCTTTTGCCGACGGCTGTCGACAAAGCTGCAATAGACAGAGTTGGGACCGGTATTTTCAATGTCCAAGCCCTTAAAACCAGGAAAAGATTTGCGCATATACCACATTATCTTGTCGTAGCGCGCGTCGAACTCCCGCTTAATGATCAAATTTGCCAA
>Ga0247840_10006685_pt1 | contig 16457 bp, 14 predicted proteins | sample LaCruzMarch2015__FD_192404 | JGI IMG/M metagenome (GOLD analysis project Ga0247840, IMG submission 192404) | Freshwater microbial communities from meromictic Lake La Cruz, Castile-La Mancha, Spain - LaCruzMarch2015_17m | ecosystem: Environmental > Aquatic > Freshwater > Lake | place: Spain... | reverse complement strand
CAGGCCGGCGTACGCTATAGTCTGGAGAATCCAGCTGCCTACGTTCAAGCGAACATCAATGGTTTTTTTCACGTTCTCGACGCCTGCCGGCTCTTTAAGATTCAACATTTTGTCTATGCATCGTCGAGTTCGGTGTATGGGCTCAACACCAAAATGCCCTTCAGCGTGCACGACAATGTTGATCATCCTATCAGCATGTACGCGGCCACGAAGAAATCTAACGAACTGATGGCCCACTCATATAGTCATTTATTCCGCCTGCCGTGCACGGGCCTACGATTTTTTACAGTTTACGGCCCCTGGGGCCGTCCGGACATGGCTTTGTTTCTTTTTACCAAGGCCATCCTTGAGGACCAGCCCATCACAGTCTTCAACCATAGCTGCATGCAGCGTGATTTTACCTATATCGACGACATTGTCAGCGGCGTGTTCCGTATTTTGATGAAACCTGCCACACCCAATCCCAGGTGGAATTCCAATACGCCTGACCCCGGGACGAGCCCTGCGCCGTACCGACTTTACAATATCGGAAACAACAACAGCGTCGAATTGACCTATTTTATCGAGGTAATCGAGAAATTTCTCGGAAAAAAAGCCACCAAGGTCTTATTGCCCCTGCAGTCAGGGGACGTGCCCGCAACCTATGCCAACATTGACGATCTTTACGCGGATTTTGATTTTAGGCCCTCGACGCCTATTGAGGTCGGGATCAAAAATTTTGTCGAATGGTATTTTGACTACTTCGGCAAGAAATCTTAAAAACAACTTGACACTTTTCCCTGGTCTGAACTAGCAGCAAAGCATTCCTGTCGGTCAATGAGAACGACAAACGATCTGCACAAGAGGCTAAGTAGACAGCATGCAATCGCTCAAAAAAGAACTGCAATCTGTTTTTGAGGCTATTCAGGAGAAGACCCACATTGGAGAGCTCCCCGAACTACAGGACGTCGAGCAGTTCGATCGGCTCTCCCGCAAACTCCTTTCCTTGGCCAAGGACGAATGGCTGGGGGAATGCGAAGACTTTGCCCACCTCGCCAACCAGCTGCTCAAGGCCGTTAAAAAAGGCCTAGCGCACGATGCTATCCAGCTCGTAGAATCTTTGAACGATGCCAGGACGTTCTGCCATCGCACTTATAAAGATTAGAAACTTTTGAGCTTGAAACGCTTGAGATGCTCATCAAGCCTAAGCATGGTTCTTCTGTGGTGACAGAAATATTCCAAACTTGATTTGCACCCGTCTTGGCATGTTTCACGTGAAACATTCCAGGGCAACATTTTTACTCCTGCTCGAGGTGCGCCCGTGCCCAGAATCATTGTCGTTGCCAATCAAAAAGGCGGTGTCGGCAAGACCACCACTGCCATCAATCTCGCTGCTTGTCTTGCGGTGATGGAAAAAAAGGTCCTGCTGGTCGATTGCGACCCACAGGCCAATTCCACCAGCGGTATTGGCATGGACCAGGACGATATCCGGGAGAACCTCTATTCCGTCTTTTTTCATCCCGAACGTGTGGAACAAGCCATCTATCAAAGCCCCTCAGCGCATGTCAGCATCCTGCCCGCGACCCAGGATCTGGTCGGCGCTGAGGTCGAACTCGTGGATAAGATCGGCCGTGAATTCTTCCTTACAGACGTGCTCAAGGCCATCAAAACACCCTATGAATATATTATCCTCGACTGTCCGCCTTCGCTTGGGCTCTTGACGCTCAATGCGCTGTGCGCTGCGCGGGAGTTGCTTGTGCCTTTGCAGTGCGAATTCTTCGCCCTGGAAGGCATTGTTAAACTCTTGCAGACCTATGAGCTGGTTAAAAAAAGACTCAACCCCAAACTGCGACTGCTTGGGGTGCTCCTCACCATGTACGATGTCCGCAACCGGCTTTCGCGCCAAGTGAAAAATGAAGTCCGAAAGTGTTTCCCAGACCAGATTTTCGAGTCCATCATTCCGCGTAATGTCCGACTGTCCGAGGCGCCAAGCTTTGGAAAAACCATCATCAACTACGACATCAAGTCAAAAGGCTCGGAAGCCTATTTGGCCTTGGCAAAGGAAGTTGTCCTTAGAAAGCCCAAGGCCGTGCAGCAGGCAGCCTGAAACAAGGTGGCTCTGCAAGAAATGCGAGGTTCTCGCAGCGAATTGCGGCCGGCTTTATTTCTTGGAATCTGACTCTTCCGGGCAAGGCTTGCACGTTGTCTCGATATGTTTCTTGAAATGCCGCTTGGTGATCACAGACTTGCAGTGCTGGCATTCAAATCGCACATAGCCGCCCAGGTTGCAGACCAGCAAGCGAAAAAGCCGCGGAGTATCTTTTTCCCAATCCTCCGTGCCTGACCCGCAATGCTCGCACGCAACTTCGTAGTTGACTGGATAATGAAAATCCCAATACTGCTTGAGCTGCTCCCAGTCTAACATCGGCTCTTCGTGCACTCTCTTCTTCGGCGCCAAATATTGTTCAAGCACTGGACGAACTTTGGGCAGTAGCTCCTGCCACAGGTCAGCACTTAAAAAAACTCCATACAATTCGCCTTGTTCATTGAACAAAGGCAGAAACGGACTTTTCTCTACAAACATCGATCCCTCCTCACAGGTGTTTTGACAAGTTGCCACGAATCTTGCTACAAACTAAAATCTTATTGTAAAGACTCATCCCCTCGCCTTCAAGGAGTATTTCATGGCCGGTCTGCAACGCGGTTTGGGAAAAGGGCTGGGCGCCCTGCTCGGCGCCAGCGCAGCTAAGGAAAATAACGAAGAAATCCTGATGCTCGCACTCGATAGTATCTTACCCAACCCTCACCAACCAAGAAAGATCTTCTCCGACGCGTCCCTACAGGAACTTGCCCAATCCATCGCAGCCCAAGGCATTATACAGCCTGTTCTCGTGAGAAGAAAACAACCCCTGGATGACGGACTCTACGAACTCATCGCTGGGGAACGCCGCTGGCGCGCTGCCAAATTAGCTCGCTTGGACAGCATACCTGCCTTGATCAAGAACGTCTCGGATGAAGACAGTCTCACCTACGCGATGATCGAAAACCTCCAGCGCGAAGACCTCAATCCTATTGACGAGGCGCAAGGCTTGTTCCAACTGCAAGAGCGACTCGGCTGCAGTCAAGACGCTCTTGGCCAAAAAATTGGAAAGAGCCGACCGGCCGTGGCCAACGCTTTTAGACTTCTCCAACTCCCAGTTTCCTTACAGGCCGACGTCAGCGAAGGACGCCTCAGCGCCGGACATGGACGCGCCCTGCTCGCCATTGACTCGCCTGAAACCCAGAGCATTTTGCGCGACCGCATCCTGGAACAGGGCTACTCCGTGCGCGAGGTCGAGGCTCAGGTCAATTATTGGCGCGAGCATGGCGAGTTCCCCTCATCTCCCTTTGTGCCCCCCTCACCGCGCACCAAAACGCACAAAGCTAAAACAGCCGAACAGGACGACACACTCAAGGAATTGCAAATTCGGCTCTCACAATCCCTTGGCGCCTCAGTCATTCTGCGCGGCACGCGCGCCAAGGGGCAACTGGTATTGGCTTTCAACTCCGAGGAACAACTCTATACTTTGATCGATTTGTTGGGGGTAAGCTCCTGACTCATAGAAATTTTTAAGTGAATCGTCTCGGGGAGAGACCTTATATATGCCCCCCTCCCAAACACTTTTACTTTTTGAATGAACCATGGCAGAAATACATACCAACGCCTCGCTCTCCCAGGGCCTCGACGCCTTGCAGGGGAAATCTGTCGTCATCATTGGCGACATCATGCTGGACAAATATCTCTTCGGACACGTGGACCGTATTTCACCTGAGGCTCCCGTACCGATTGTCGCTGTCGCGAGCGAGACGACGCATCTTGGCGGCGCTGGAAACGTTGCCATGAATGTTCAGCGTCTGGGGGGCGACCCTCAGCTCTTTTGCGCCAGCGGCGACGACGAAACCTCGCGGCAACTCGCAACCAAGGCCGCTGCCATGGGTATCCGCGTCGCGTTCGTACACGACCCGACGCGCCCTACAACCACAAAGACGCGCGTCATAGCCCAGCACCAGCAGGTGCTGCGTATTGACAACGAATCCACACAAGCCTTGGACAAGGCCGTTTCCGACGCACTGCTCGCCAAGCTCGCCCCCTCCCTGCCCGGGGCTGCAGTGGTCATCCTTTCAGACTATGGCAAAGGACTGGTCAACGACTATTTTATCTCGCAATTCAACGCGCTGCTGGCTGGCACGAGTCAGACGCCCCGCGTTCTCGTGGACCCAAAACCCGCGAACTTCCAGCTTTTTAAACAGGTCTATCTTTTGACACCCAATGCCAAGGAAGCAGCCCAATGTCTCGGGCGCCTCCCTTCGCAGGCGCGCGTCGACATAGTCCGGACCGGGCGCGCGCTCATGACTGCTTGTTCCTGCCGAAACCTGCTGATCACTCTCGGCCCCAACGGCATGGCGCTCTTTGAAGAGAACGGATTGATTACCCATATTCCGACCATGGCCCAAAAGGTCTTTGACGTGACCGGCGCTGGGGACACTGTGATCGGAACTGTCGGCTTGGCCCTGGCGGCTGGCCTGCCACTGCGTACCGCCTGCCTCCTTGCCAATTACGCCGCAGGACACGTAGTGGGCGAACTGGGCACGGCCGCTGTTTCTCCTGTTGAATTGCTCCAGGCCATCAAACGCCTGCCGCTCCCTAAACTGACGGATTGGACTGAATAACAGGAATCTCTATGCAAAGGGTTCATTCTTCTTCCTCTGTTTCTGCTGCCATGCGGCTCAAAAAGCTGATTGCTGCCAATCAGGCTCTGGCCCAGGTGGAATCTCTCTCCAGCCTGCTTCCGGTCTTGCTGCGTTTTGCTAAAGATGTCACCAACGCGCTCGCAGCGTCCATTCTTTTGTACAAGCCCGAGACCGGGACGCTGGAGTTTTCTTTGGCCATAAACGAACAACCAGGCGCTGCCGAACAGATCATCAGTCAGAAATTCGAGCTCAAGCTCGGCCAAGGCATTGCCGGTTGCGTGGCTCAAACGCGCGAATCCATCATCGTGGAAGACGCGCAGAATGACCAACGCTTCTATCGCAAAGCTGACGAGGCCACAGGCTTTGTCACCAAGTCTATCTTGTGCTCGCCCATTGTCTACCGCGAGGAGTTGCTTGGCGTTGTCCAAGTGCTGAACGCCAAGGACAAAGACCTTTTCGAGAACGAAGACCTGGACATTCTGGAAAGCTTTTCGCACCTTGCCGCTGTAGCCATGATCCGTTCGCGCTTGCTGGAAAAAAAGCTGGCCCAAGAGCGCATGCAGGTGCAACTCGACGCCGCAGCCCGCATCCAGGCTAACTTTTTACCCAAGATTCCGGACTTGGGGCAGGAGAGCCATATTTTCGCAGTGAGTAAGCCCGCGATTTTCGTGGGCGGAGACTTTTATGATCTGATCCCCATGCCCGACGGTTCGATCGTGGTCTGCGTCGCGGACGTCTCGGGGAAAGGCTTGCCAGCTTCTCTGGTCGGGGCGTCGCTGTGGTCAAAGCTTCGTAGTTTGGCTCTTCCGGATCTGTCGTCCGGGGAACTGCTCCAACAATTGAACAGCGCTATGTACGACGTTCTTTCGCAGCAACTTTTCGCGACCTTGGTCATAGCTCGGTACTGGCCTGTGGACGGACGCGTTTCGCTCGCACTGGCCGGTCACTTGCCACCAGCTGTGGTGAGCAACACTTCCATACAATATTTGAGCGAGTTGAAAGGCCAGCCCGTCGGTATCGACCCAGTCGTTCACTTCGGTGAGTTGACCATCACTCTTCCAGTGGACTCCTCGCTATTGCTCGTGACCGATGGAGTGACCGAGGCGCGCAACGAGAAGCGGGAATTTTTTGGTGAACAGGGCATGGAAGACCATCTACGGCAAAACCCAGGTCCGCCCTGGGGTGAGTCGTTGGTGGCGCATGTTGAAAGCTGGCGGGGCAACGTCGATGCGAGCGATGATCTGACTGTAGTTGAGATTTGGAGAAAAGCAGGATAAGAAAGTAATGTTTCACGTGAAACATTGATGTCAAGGCACAGGCGCGCAGCCCCAGATTATTCTTAACGCTAGAGAAAGGGTATGACTATGACGACTTCGGGACAGGAAATTTGGTCAATCAAGGTGGACAAGTCAGGCATCGTGAAAATGGCCGGGGAAATCGACTACACCGTGACTCCGAAAATCCGGGCCGGCTTGCTGGCTTACATCGAAAAGACCCAGGGCACGCTGATTCTTGATTTGAGCCAGCTCAACTATCTTGACAGCTCAGGCCTGGCTGTTTTCATCGAGGCCCGGCGGCATCTCGTGGACAAGGGCAGGACCTTGCAAATCGTCTCCGTGACGCCTGAAGTCAAAAAAATATTCCAGTTGACGCAAGTCGATAAACTCTTCGGGCTCTGAGCGACGCAGGTGCGTCCCAACAAGGCGCCAGACATGCCCCTTGCAAGTGTTCAGATGGTTATAATGGGTTTTCTTGCGTCGTATATTCTCACACCGCGCATTTACTACTTCTGCAGCGCCAAGGTTTTGACTACGCGCGATAATTGCCTCATTGCGCTTTTGATCAGCTCCTGCGTCTTGTTTCTGTGGCTCGGTCTGGCGCCCAAAAAACGCCCAAAAGATCCTTAAGCTAAAGCATGCTCTCTTTATTCAGGCATGCCCCCCACTTTGCTCGTGCTGGCTACAAGCGCGAGAACACGTAATACAAAACACCCATGTTGATCAGCGAAGCCCAGATGAAGAAAATCTTGGATACCATGGCAGCGCCTCCGTGTTGTGTCAGTTCGGCATTGAGCGATGCACTATCCATGCCAAATGAAGAGGCCCAACACCTTTCGCAAGCACGCAGATTATGACCGGACAGTCTTCTGGGCTATGACCAGCATCTTGGTCATGGGGTTGATGTGAAATTGCAGGTGTCCGACATTGAGCGCTCGGACAAAGCGCTCGAACAAAGCACCCAGATACGGGAAGGACATCTTGAGCCGGCTGGAGAGCAAATCGAGCCGGAAAGTGTGGCCGTGGAAACGTATTTCCAGGAGGGTGAAACCATATTTCTCGAGCAGATAGCGGATAGAGGGCCGGGAAAAAAAGAACAAGTGTTCGCGCACGCGCCGGAAGTCTTCCAGGCGCGTGCCGAGCAGCCGCGACGCAAGGCTGCCGCAGTCCATGGTGGTCATGGCCAGGATGCCGTTAGGGTTGAGAAGATTGACAGCTTTTTGCACTGCCGCGATGGGGTCGCGCAAGTGTTCAATGACGTCGAACATTGTGATCACGTCGTAAGGCGCGGACTCGAATTCTTGGAAGTCGGCGCACCAGGTCGGAAACACGTATTTGCTTTGGAGCGTTGCCAGCGCTGTGGCGTTGAATTCAAGCCCGTTGACTGCAAAGCCTTCGTCGTGGGCTACGTCCAGGAAGTAGCCCAGCCCGCAGCCTACGTCGAGCAGACGGGGCTGCCCCGTGGCAAGGAGCGGCGCGTGAGACTTGATCTTTTGAGCTATGGGTACGTACGAGGATTGCTTGTTGAAGCGTTCGGCCGCGTAGTCGCAATAGCCGTAGATGAATTCGTTCTTGCCGCACAGGAATTTGTCGTTGCTAAAGTAGTGATCGTCATAGACCTTGAGCAAGTCTTCGCGCGTGGGCTGGGGCGAGAGCCACATCAAGTCGCAGCTGCGGCAGCGGATGATCGAATACGACTCGATGCGGTATTGCAGGCCATGCTCCGAACCGTTACACAATGGGCATTTGGAAAAGGACATACGCGACCTAGTGGGTTAGGGGTGGTCGTTGCGCAACACCGCGAGCAGTGAAAGGCCAAAAGGCAACGGCAGTATTCGCTCGATTCTTTGCAGCACGGGAACGAGCAGATTGAATATTTTTGTCTGCTGGCCTGGCAGACTGTGCTGCCGACGCAGCCGGCCATTGAGCCACCAGCCGAGCACGCCAAGGAGATTGAAATACCCGAGCTGCTCTACGCGCAGTCCGCTCTGAGCTGCGAGGCTCGGCATATCCCCCTTCTGGTAGCGCCTGAAATGCCCGTAAGCCGCGTCGAGCTGATTGAAAAGCCACGGCAGGGCCGGCAAGATAAGGATAAGGCGTCCGCCGGGCGCCAAGCATGCAGCCAGTGAGCGCAACGTGAGCTGCTGGTCCTCGATATGCTCCAAAACGTTGAGCGCCACGACCGTATCGATGGCTTGTTGCCGGTAGAAATCTTGCTGTTCGGGGGAAATAGTGTTGAGATCCAGAAGCAGCGGCACGATCTTCGGATTCTGGGAAAAGCGTTTGTCGAGATATTCGACAAAAAGCGGCTCGAAGTCCGTGGCAAAGACCTTTTCACTCGCGACAAACAGCTCTGTATAGTTGCCGATGCCGGCGCCGATTTCAAGAATACGCTTGCCCAGGAAGGGCGCGATCAGGGAATAGAGCCACGCGCGGTAATGGACAGCCTCCTGCAAGACCAGAAGGTCTTTCTGGATAGAGGCGTTATAGGCAAGGGTCTGCCCGTACAAGGTCTTGAGGTCGTGCATGGCGCCTGGGTTTGGTAAAAAAACTGCGTCGTGTTCGTGTTTCTGTATACGGCTGGGCCTTCTTTGTCAAAAAACCAGCTTGCCCTGGCCTGCGACGGCTGGACAGCGACCAGCTTATCCCATTATGGTTCGGGCGTGAAATGAAAATCAGTGGATAAAATTCTCTTGTTCCACTCCCTGAATATGGATACGCATCATCCACGCCCCCGACGCTGCGCAGGCGCCGAAACCGAAGGGAGCTCGCATGGACTACGATTTTCTGGACGAGATGGTCGACCCCCTGCCCTATCCGATCGCGGCGCTGCTGGGCCGCGTCGTCGCCGCCGCGCAAGACAAACCCGAGGTGCGCTGCGGCCTGATCCTGGACGCGGCCACGGCCGTGGCCCGGTTCCTGGGCGTCCTGAGCCTCTGCGAATGCGCGGAATGGCGCGAGACCGCGCAGGCGCCGGCGCCCAGATTCTTCGACGCATCCACCCCCCCGACCTTCGCCCGCTGGATCGCGCTCGGCTGCGACGCGCAACGCTGGCTCCTGGACCAGGCCGCGGACCGCCGCGCGCCAGAGGCCGCGGAATTCTTCTTCGACCAGGATTCGCCGGCGCCAGCCCTCCTCGCCCTCGAAGGCCTGTGCGAGCTGCAACGCAAGCTGGCCGCGGGCGAGCTCGCGCCCAAGCATAAGCGCGACTACGAGGCGCTCTGCGACCAGGCTGGCGAGCTGCTCGAAGAGGTGCTGCGCGGGCTGGCGTTTCTGGAGGACTACGAGCTGCTCTACGTCGATGAAATCCAGGCCAATCGTAGGCGCAAGACCGTGCCGCTCTTCGAGCACCAGGTCAGCCGGCTGCACGGCGCGCCCACCGACTTCAAGGGCGCGCCCCTGGAGCTGACCGACCGCTTCAAGGACTCGCAGTCCGTCCTGCTCCAGCGCCGCGACGAGGAGCGCTACCTGAACCTCGACCCGCTGCTCGTGCACATGGAGCCGCTGGGCAAGGCGCAGGACTTCTTTTTCTTCGACGGCAATACCGCGGACGCCATCCGCTACGCGCCCTGCCGCCACGGCGAGCCCTTCGAGACCGACGACCCGGAGTTTCTCGACGCGCTCCACGACTTCGAAACCCTGCTGCGCGCCCCCAACCTTGAGGAGAACGGACAATGAGTGAACTCGTCACCCCCAGGCAGCGCGCCCCGTTCAAATTCCTCGATCCCTACGGCCCGAAGGACAGGGACATCTTTTTCGGCCGCGACCTGGAGATCGCCGAGGTCTACGCGCGCTTCTACCGCAGCCGTACGCTCGTCGTGCATGGCGAATCCGGCTCGGGCAAGACCTCGCTCGTGCAGTGCGGGCTGCGCGCCAAGATCCCCAGCTACGACGCGCTGTTCATCACCGTGCGCGCGGTCCTCGATCCGCTCGAAGCCCTGCGCCGCGAGCTGCTGCGCGAGTTGGCGCCCTATATCGAGCCCAACATCGAGCCCGTCGCCGCGCCCGAGTCCATACACGCGTGCATCGAGCGCCTGGCCAACGCCACGCGCAAGACCGTGGTGCTCGTCTTTGATCAATTCGAGGAGTTCTTCCGTTTCCAACCCGCGCCCGTGCGCGAGCGCTTCATCCGCGAATTCGCGGCCTGGAGCGAGGCCGAGCTGAACGCGCGCTGCGTCATCTGCATCCGCGAGGAGAACCTGGCGCGGCTCACCGAGTTCGAGGCCGCCGCGCCGGACATCTTCTGGAACCGGCTCTGGGTCCGCCGCATGTCCGGGGACCAGGCGCGCCAGGCCATCACCGGCCCCTGCGCAGCCTGCGGAATCACGGCCGCGCCCGAACTCGTCGACGAGCTCCTTGCCGACCTCACGCGCGGCGGCAAGGGCGTGGAGCTGCCCATCCTGCAAGTCGTGCTCGACAGCCTCTACCACACGGAGCTGGCGAAAAAGGCCGCCGTCAGCGCTACAGACGAAAAAGACGCGCCGCTGGTCTTGAGCCTGGAGGCCTACAAGGCGCAAGGCAAAATCGAGGCGATCCTGGCGCGCTTCGTAGAAAACGCGGTCGCCAACCACCCCACGCCCGACGCCGCGCGCCAGGTCCTCAAATCCCTGGTCACCTCCGAGGGCACCAAGAAAGTCAGCGGGTTGCGCGAGATCGAAGAGGCTGTTCTCCAATTCGGCGAGCCCATCCCAACGACGGAGCTGGAAACGCTCCTGCGCGACCTAATCAACACGCGCGTCCTACGCGAAGACGCAGAAAACCATCTCTTCGAGCTCCGCCACGACGCTCTCGCCGCCACGATCCACGACTGGATGACCGGCCTGGAAAAAGAGCTCATGGAAGCCCGCGAGGCGTTACGCGGTCGTTTTCGCCACCACGAAGCACTCAGAAAGAGCGGCGGCGCCCTACTCGACCAAGCTTTTCTTGTGTATCTCGCCCCCTACGAACCCCGGCTCAAACTCACGGGCGAGCTGGCGGCCTACGTCGCCGCCAGCCAGGACCAGGCGAAGAAGCGGCTTCGGCGGAGGCGGATAGTATTGGGGGGGCTGGTGGCGCTGGCGTTTCTGGTGCTGGCGGGGTTTACGATGTGGAATGTGAAGGAGAGGAATGAGGCGAAGCGGCAGGAGGTGAATGCGAGGGAGCAGGAGGGCATAGCTAAAAAGCAGGAAGCGCGAGCAAGAGAACAGGAAGGAATCGCCAAAGAAAATGAAGACAAGACGAAGCGAACCATGGCTGAAATCATAAGGGGTGATGGGCGCAGGGCTCAAATGGGAAATGACATAGGTAAATCCCTGTTGTTGTATGCAAAGTCTTTGTCTTTGCATGATTCCTTTGCCGCCCGTGTTTGCGCAGCCGAGGCCTTAGCTAAAAATGAGTGGTTCGAGCAGACCGTTTTTAGATATCAAAACATTGTCCGCTCCGTGGCCTTCAGTCCTGACGGACAGACCATCGCCTCGGGGGATGGCGGCTTTTCAATTCACCTTTGGGATCGCTCCAGCGGCAAATTACTGGCCGTCTGGGAGGATGACTGGAAGGTTTTTTCCGTGGCCTTCAGCCCAGATGGCCAGACAATAGCTTCTGGATCAAACCAAACCATCCGCCTCTGGGATCGGGCTAGTGGCAAAAAAATGGCAGTGCTCAGTGGACATGGAGACGATGTTAACTCCGTGGCCTTTAGTCCCGACGGAAAGACGGTCGCCTCAGGGTCTGGCGACAATACCATCCGACTCTGGAACTCGGCCAGCGGCAAGGTACTGACCGTGCTCAGGGGACATGAAGATGCTGTTAACTCCGTGGCCTTCAGTCCCGACGGAAAGACGGTCGCCTCAGGGTCTGACGACAATACCATCCGACTCTGGAACTCGGCCAGCGGCAAGGTACTGACCGTGCTCAGGGGACATGAAGATGCTGTTAACTCCGTGGCCTTCAGTCCCGACGGAAAGACGGTCGCCTCAGGGTCTGACGACGGGACCATCCGGCTATGGGACCGGGCCAGCAGCAAGGTACTGACCGTGCTCAGGAGACATGAAAGCTCAATTAGCTCCGTGGCCTTCAGTCCCGACGGCAAGACGGTCGCCTCAGGGTCTTACGATACCATCCGACTCTGGAACTTGGGCAGCGGCGAGGTACTAGCCGAGCTCAGTGGTCATGAATCAACTGTTCATTCAGTGGCCTTCAGCCCAGACGGCCAGACGATCGCGTCTGCATCTGGGAGAGAACGTAATGCGCCATTTGACACAACTATTCGCCTCTGGGGGCGGGCAAGCTCCAAGGAGCAAACGGTGCTCAAGGGACATGAAAAGGAGGTTCAATCCGTAGCGTTCAGTCCAGATAGTAAAATGCTGATATCAAGGTCTGAAGATAAGACAATCCGGCTATGGGATCGAAGCAGCGGCAAGGAACTTGCGGTGCTCAGGGAAGGGAGTAGCCACATGGCCATCAGCCCAGACGGGCAGGTAATCGTTATGGGGGCCGATGATAAGACCATCCGCCTCTGGGACCGGACCAGCGACAAAGAGCTGGCGGTCCTTAGGGGAGGGAGTTTCCCAATAGCCTTCAGCCCAGACGGCGAGAGAATTGCCTCAGGTGCACTGGATAATACCATCCTGATTTGGGACCGGGCTAGCGCAAATTTACTCGTAAAGCTCAGTGGAGATGAAAAGGGGATTGAATCCTTAGTTTTCAGCCCAGATAACAAAACGCTCGCTTCGAGATTTGATGGTGGGATTATCCTCCTTTGGGATTTGGCCAGCGGCAAGTTGCTGGTGGCGCTCGAAGGGGGGGGGCGCTCGAGTATAATCACATGTCCTTCAGCCCTGACGGCCAGACCCTCGTCTTGATTGCTAACTACCTCCAACTCTGGGACAGGGTCAGCGGCAAACTGATCGTGCCCAGTGGACATGAATGTCATCATTTAGATTGTGTTCTCTCCGTGGCCTTTAGCCCGGATGGCCAAACGCTCCTCTCGGGGGGAGATGACAAGACCATCCGACTCTGGGATCGTGCCTGCGGCAAAGAGCTGACCGTGCTCAGGGGGCATTCTGACCGTGTTATCTCCGTGGCTTTCCACCCGGACGGCCAGACAATAGCCTCTGGGACTGTTGGGAATTTTGATGCTGGTATCAAGCTTTGGGACCGGAACAGCGGTAAAGAGCTAATCGCGCTCGGGCATGAAGGAAGTATCAACTCCCTGGCCTTCAGCTCAGACGGCCAAACCCTCGCTTCGGGGTCGGGGGACAATACTATCCGGCTCTGTGACCTTGGCCAAGGCAAAAACTTTATTGATCGGCTTTCCATCGTCACATCTGTCGGAATTTCTTACGATCTCGACAGTAACGGCCAGATGCTGCCCAAAGATCCCATCACCCTGGCCCAAGCCCGCCTCGATGCGGCCAAGGCCGGCCGCATCTGGTGGCGCGAGGATGGGGGCAAATCACTCGTCCCCCTCTACGAAAACGAACTACAACAGGCTGAACAGTTTCAAAAACAAATTAGCGACTCAGAACGTGAACCAGATCCAACTGAAAAAATCGAAGAAAAGCCTGACGAAACGGAAGACGCCGCAAAAAAGTCAATCCCGGCAGAATCCGCACCCGTAGCCGCCCCGCCGAGAACGGGGGATATTTCCAAACCGTTGTCCCAAATATCTCTCTGCAAGCCATCCAATATCGATAAAAAGGCCTGCAAAACGAATTTCGGCAATGAACTCGTCTCCATCCTCATCTCACAAGGCGAAAGCGAAAAGTCAGCGAAAGATGCAGGCGCAGCCATCGCCAACGCGATCAAAACCGCTCCATTGGACAAACGCAGCGGCTTCGCGATGAATGGTCTTGACAGCGGTAAGAGCTTAAAATTCCTGTTCGTAAATGAAGGAGGGAAATGTTTTCTACAACCTGTCAACAAGCCCGACGATTCTGACAACCTTGAGATTCTAGCCTCTAGACACTTACCCGCGTGCATATGTGCTGAAGAGGCTACCGTGAAACCGTCAAAACCAAAGCCTCCCAAGCAAAGAAAATAAGAAAAGTGGTCACAATGAACCCCGATTTCCTCGACGACCTAATCGACTTCCTACCCTACCCCATCGCCTCGGCTCTGGCCTTGGTGGGGTCGGAGGGGGGGATGGATGCGGGGCGGGCGCGGTTTGAGTTCATGGCCGAGGCTGGGGAGGCGGTGGCGCGGTTTTTGGCTATTGTGGGTCTGTGCGGGTGTCGCGAGCTGGGCGTTGCGGGGGATGTGGAGGGGCGACCGGCGTTTCCGGCGGATTTCGTGCGCAACTTCCGCGCGCCGGCCTTTGGTGCCTGGATCGTGTTCGGGCGCGAGGCCTGTCGCTGGCTCAGGGAGCGTGCGCCCGACGGGATCGCGGCCGCGGGCGCAGGGTTTTTCTTCAAGAAGAACTCCCAGGCCAAGACCGCCGCGGCCCTGGAGAGCCTCTGCGCGCTGCGCAACAAGCTCGAACACGGCGGACTCAAGCCCAAGCACCGCGCGGACTGGGCCCAGCTCTGCGGCAAGACCGATGAGTTGCTCGAAGAAATTTTGCGTGGGCTCGATTTTCTTCAAGACTACGAGCTCGTGCTGCTGGACCAGGCGCCGGCAGGCGCCAAGCGCGGCGCGTTCTTTGCCGTGCTGCCGCGCGTGGCTGCGCCGCCCGAGGGTTGCGCGCTCGGGGGCAAGGAGCGGGCCGTGCTCCTGCGCGACAGGGCCGCGACGCGCGGACTCGACCTCGACCCGCTGCTGGTCCTTGAGCAGATGCCCGGCAAAGCGCCAGACCTCTACTTCTACAACGGCCGCAGCGCCTCCCGCGGCGAGCCCGGCGTCTGCTATTCAGCCTGCCGCCAGGGCGGCTCGTACACCTGCACCATTGACGAGACCCTGGCCGCGGTGCAAAGATTCGAGCAGTTGTAACGACGCAGCAGGCGGCGCCCCCCTTTCACCCGCACCTTGAAACCAGAACGGAACGCCTATGAACCCGCGCGCTCTCGATAAGATGCTCAAATACCTGCCCTACCCGATCGCGGCGATTCTCAACCGCGTGGGCACTTCCGAAGGGCTGAAGCCGGGCAAAGACCGCCTGGAGTTCATTCTGGCCACGTCCAAGGCCGTGACCAAGTTCCTGGGCGCGCTCTGTCTGTGCGAGTGTCGCGAGCAGCTCGAAACCACGCCCAGCGCGCCGCCCGCGCTCTGCCGCGATTTCGGCCGCGCGTTCAAGGCGCCTTCCGCCAGCTCCTGGATCGCCTTTGGCCGCGAGGGCTACCGCTGGCTGCTGGAACAGCGCGCGGACTGCATCGCGCCCGAGGCCGCGGCTTTTTTCCATCCCGCCGCGGGCGCAACCGACGCAAAGAATCTGGCCACATCACTAACCGCAGTTCTTAACGACGCGGACCCCCTGCTCGCGCAGGAGCTGCGGGCGCTCTTCGCAGCCTCGGAGCTGGCCCAGCCGGCCGCGGCCCTGGAGGCGCTGCACGCGCTCAGGAACCAGCTCAAGCATGGGAAACTTAAGCCTGTGAACGCCAATGATTTCGAAACGCTCTGCGGCCTGGCTGGCGAGCTGCTCGACGCCGTGGCGCAGGGGCTCACCTTTCTGGAAACGTATCAGTTGACATACAACTCCAAAATACAAGTGCAGCGCAAACGCCGCGTGACTCCGAAGTTCCGGCATATCTACAAGGCCTATCGCGGCGACAGGCAACTGGAGCTGGTGCGTGCGCGCGATCTGACCATGGAAAACGAATTCCAGGACTCGCATTCCGTGCTGCTGCACCACAAAGACGCAAAAGACGGCGCCCGGCGCCTCAATCTCGACCCGCTGTTGCGCTACGAGGAGTCAGCAGGCGCGGCGCAGGACTTGTTCTACTATTCCGGCGCGTTCAAGAAAGGAAAAATGCTCTTCCTCGCCTGCCACCACGGCGGGATGTTTGCCAGCGACGACGCCCAGCTAATGGCTGAGGTCCGACGCTTTGAAACCCTGCTGCAACCACTCGACGCGGCGCAGACTCGCGCACTGTCGGCCTGACCCCGAAAAACGAAACGGTGCTCGCACGTGAAGATTAAATTAATCTGCCTTGAAGATGGCGTCATCTCGTACGGATTTCGAAAGATGGTGGCTTATACTGAATGTTTCAACAGCGACACGCACTGTTATTACGTTTCCACCAACCTGAACAGATCGATGCTGAGCCTCATGTTCAGCTCGTACGGCGGCCAGGCCACAGGCGACGACATCGACGCTATGGCCAGCGAACTTGCCGACGCAGATTTGATCGGCTTTTCCAGCATGACAGGGTACGCCGGGCTGACCAAGGCAGTCATTGCCCGCGTGCGCGAGAAAACCAAGCATCCCTTCATTGTCTGGGGCGGCATACACCCGATCATCTTTCCCGAAGACGCTATCCTGAGCCAGGCCGACGCTCTTTGCACGGGCGAGGGCGAATTCGCTTTCCACGAACTGGTCCAGGCCATAAAGGCCGGGAA
>Ga0247840_10006683_pt1 | contig 16460 bp, 11 predicted proteins | sample LaCruzMarch2015__FD_192404 | JGI IMG/M metagenome (GOLD analysis project Ga0247840, IMG submission 192404) | Freshwater microbial communities from meromictic Lake La Cruz, Castile-La Mancha, Spain - LaCruzMarch2015_17m | ecosystem: Environmental > Aquatic > Freshwater > Lake | place: Spain... | reverse complement strand
TATTTGCTGGTATATCATCATCTGGAGCAAATGTAGTCCAATTCTTAAAGTGTGTTCCTCCATCTAGCTGGGTAGCAGATGAGAGGTGGGTAGCAGAGGCAGAGGAATAAATGTATATTTCAGAGGTTGATTCATCGGGAAACATACCTTGGGCATGCATTACCTTTATATATCTGAAGTTTCTGGCAGCAAAATTTAAATTCCAATAAACGCCGTCAAACGTATCAACGCCAAGATCTGATCCCCAGTTGACTCCATCTTCCGATAGGTAGCAGTATGACCATGCAACTGAACCTAAATATTTAATGTGGCCAGTTTGATAAGTTGAGTCGAGGTCAAATCTCCATTCTTTTGCAGTGTTTGGTATGTTGTGGACAACTTCCCACCAGGTGAGCTCATCACCATCTATAGCTTTGTACGCGTTAGTCGGGTTAATTTCTGCATATATTCTTGTTGGATCTGCCAGGTATAAACTATAAAGATCAATTGCGGATTCTGATTTATCATTTATCGTCACACTACTCCCCGGATCTGCAGATATAGTTGTATTGGTATTTGTTCCTGCTGTCCACTCTGCATTTGATGTTAGTGTCTTTGATGATGTCGCTGCTTCTGTCTTCGTATTAATGTTTCTGTTCCCTCTACCATATAACCCAAAATAGACTGTTACTACAGTCAAAATAGAGACCAGAGATACTAATGGTATTAAAGCCCTCCTGCTCATCATCAATTCCAATATTAATTTGTACATATATATTGTAGCAAAAAAAAGAGTGGGGGAGAATAAAAAAACCAGCCGCAACTTATGGTGGGGTTGGGCTGGATGAGCGGACGTCGTCGAACGGAGTCATGGCTTAGGCGTAATCACCTGCACCGTGATCTTGTCCTTGTCACCAACAGAATGTGGCAGTCTGATGATGGTGCTGTGGCCAGGCGGGTCGTAGGTCAGAGACACGTTGTTATACCGTTTGCCGGCCACGATTACTGATGCTTGGCGGAAGGCAAACCGTACGCCTGGCAGCCAGATCTCTCCCATCGGGGAGTTCCCGACTGCTCGGCCGATGAACTTACCGCCAGAAGTGGCGGGGTCCGGGGCTCCTGCCCAGATCTCTGCCATGACTGCCTCGCCTTGGGCCTTCTGCAAGGCTTCTTCGGCAGGCGTCGGCTCGATCGCCGCCATGGCCACTCGCTGTCCGACCGGGAGGCTGCTGTCTGTCTTGATCAAGGCAGGCCCCAGCCAGACTGCGAGTATCTCGAGCACGACTACGGACAAGATGATGGCGATGTGCCATCGATTCAGAGGCCGGTCTATGACCGGCCCAGTCTGGGTTGCCATGTGGGCAACCTCCTCCATTTGGGATATTCGACGTTATCAATCTATTTATAGCACAAAAAATTCACATTGTCAATATGAAATTTGAATTATCATGGCACTCAATTGTTTTTTCGCTCTGAGCGTGGTATAATCCAACCAATGGCATTTAAAAAGCGAAAACTATCCAAGAAAGAGACTAAGGCTGCTGCAAAGTTGCCAGCTTTTGTTGCTCGCGAAGACGCTGATTTAGCCGATTCGACGCCAAAAACCAAAAAGAAAACTTATTTGCCTGAGGTTGTGTCTGTTAAGGATTTTGCAGACATTTCCGGACTCCCGGTCACAGAAATTATTGGCCAACTAATTAAGAATGGTGTTTTGGCTAACATAAATGAAAATATAGATTTTGAAACCGCTCAAATTGTCGGTGATGATTTAGGGCTGGAAGTTTTGCCAAAAGATGCTCAAACCGAAGAGTTTTCTGAAAAGGCCCAAGTAACGGATTCCAAGTCGCTTGAAACTCGGCCACCAGTAGTTTCAATTATGGGTCATGTTGATCACGGCAAAACTTCACTTTTGGATAAAATTCGTGAAACTCACGTTGCTGCAGGGGAGTCGGGTGGAATTACTCAGCACATTTCGGCTTACAATATTGAAGTATCTGACCCAGAAGACAAAAAGAAAACCAGGGCTATTACTTTCATAGACACTCCTGGTCACTCAGCGTTTTCAGCCATGCGTTCACATGGCGCCACAATCGCTGATTTAGTGGTATTAATAGTAGCTGCCGATGATGGTGTGATGCCGCAAACAAAAGAAGTAATTGAAAGTGCCAAAGCCCAAAACGTGCCTATTATAGTAGCGATCAACAAAACTGATTTACCTGACTCTGATATTATGAAAATCCGCCAACAGCTATCGGAATATGAGCTGATTGGTGAAGACTGGGGTGGCAAAACCATTATTGTCGAAGTTTCAGCCAAAACTGGCAAAAACATTGAACAACTGTTGGAAATGATTCTTTTGCAAGCCGATTTGATGGATTTAAAAGCTGACCCCGAGGTTCCGGCTACTGGAATTGTTATTGAATCTCACTATCACAAGGGAGCAGGAGCTTTAGCGATTATTTTGATAGAAAATGGCACATTAAAATTAGGCGATGCAATGGCAATTGGCCCAGTTTACGGCAAAGTTAGAATCCTACAGGATTGGACTGGAAAAAACATTGTCTCGGCTGGACCGAGCATGCCAGTTCGTGTTGCTGGTCTTAAATCATTGCCAAATTTTGCCGAGAGATTAGTAACTTTTGAATCTGAAAAAGAAGCCAAAAATGCTGCTAAAAGATTTCTTGAACGCAATACTACCCGTCGCTACATTGCCAAATCGGTCAGCAAAACCGATTCAGATATCATCGAACTAAATTTAATTATCAAATCTGATGTTGCCGGATCACTCGAAGCCATCAAGAAATCGCTTGGAGAAATTTCAAATCCTGGACTTAAAATTAAAATTGTTTCCGACGGAGTTGGCGCAGTTTCTGAATCTGACGCCGCAATGGCCAATGCCACCAAGGCAGTTATTTTGGCATTTCGAGTCTCAATTTCACTGCCTGCCAAAAAAATAATTGATAAGGAAAAAATTAACGCTGTTGAATATCAAGTTATTTATGAACTTGTTGATGATGTTAAAAAGATTTTGGAAGAAATGTTACCACCAATTGTTACCGAAATTGAAACCGGCAGCGGTGAAATTTTGGCCGAATTTAGAAATGACAAAAAGGGTGTTGTTGTTGGTTTTCGTGCCAATGAAGGCGAATTTAAATCTGGTGAAATGCTGAAAATTGTTAATACCGGAGAGGAAATATGGCGTGGCAAAATTGAATCGTTGCGTCGAGAGAAAGACCAAGTTTCAACTATATCAGCTGGCACTGAAGCTGGTGCTGGGCTTGCTGCCGGCGCTAAGTATTCTATTGGTGATAAAGTTGTTGCTTTCCGAGTTGAGGAGACAAGACAAACACTTTAATTGTCTATTTGCTACACATAGAATCTGTTTTATTTTGATCTAAAAAAACAAAAAAGCCTTGACAAGATTTTCAATGGCTGGTAAACTCGATGATGTGTTTCCAAAAAGCCGCCGGTCTAGAAAATATTAGTTTAAACAAAGCCGGCAAAATTAAGGAGATCATTATAGCTTTGCTTCCGTTAGATGAACCTCCGCTTAGTACGGGGTCGACAAAAATAAAAGCTCAAGGGGAAAAAGTTTTGCGAGAGAAGCTAACAAGCCTCGCCAAACTAGTAAAAAGCAAAAACCATTTCAAACTTTCAAATCAATTCTTGGCTTTCTGGCCACGGGTTTCTGATAAAGAAACCGTGTCCGCTACCGCTTCCAAAGCGGTGGAAAGAATTAAATCGGCCAAGAATTTTATAGTTGAGCAGAAACTTGTTCCGCATTTTGTTATTGTGATTCTTGGGCTATGTGTTGCACTCTGTAATGTTATCGTCGCTCGAGGAGCTGACAATTTGTATAACCTGATTCCTGCCGATCCACAAAGCCAAATTGCAATTGCAACGTCGATTTCGAAGTACACACCAATAATTCAAAATAGTGGTACTGCGGTGGCGCAAATAGTTACCGCCCCAACTGATCCAAACAGCGGTGTTTTTTCTGTAGTCGCAAAAACCACATCAACTGAAGTTACTGCACCTGACACTAGCTCAGTAGTTGCCACAAGCGCAACCGCTGGTCCGCGAACTAAAAATACTTCCTATACTGTTCAGGCCGGTGATACGCTAACCGGACTCGCTATGAGATATAACGTCAAGGCTACTTCTATCAAATTTGCCAATAATATGACCAACGCCGATTTAATCAAGCCTGGCGATACTCTGAAAATTCCACCAGATGGCTGGGAACCAACTGCGGCCCAAATTGCAGCTGCGAATAAAAAATCATCTGCTACGGCACTGTCAGGCACAACTAAGAACGCAAAAGGCATAGTTGTGAATCTTAAAGCTGGCTCAAAAGCCAACGGATATCCGTACGGATACTGCACATACTATGTTGCTACAAGAAGAGCAGTTCCTACCAGTTGGGGTAATGCTGGTCAGTGGCTTGGTAGTGCTAATCGTGCAGGTTACTCTACTGGATCAACTCCTGTTGCCGGTGCAATTATGGTCACCCGCGAATCATGGTGGGGTCATGTAGCCTATGTCGAGTCCGTAGATGGCGATTCCTTCACCGTTGCCGAGATGAACTATTCTGGTTGGGGAGTTACATCACGCCGAACAGTCTCGGTTCACGATTCAGTTATAAAAGGGTTTGTTTATTAAATAGAAATTTTCTAGATAGATAAAAATGGTTTCCAATTGACTGGAGACCATTTTTAGTATATAATTATTACCATATGACAGATGAAGTGACAATTAGAATTAAAGCTGGGAAGGGCGGAGATGGATCCGTTTCTTTTTTGCGTGAAAAATATCGCCCAAACGGTGGACCAGATGGCGGAGACGGCGGAAACGGTGGAAGCATTATCTTTGTTGCTGATAACAATGTAAACACTCTAACTTTTTTTGATAGCCGTAAATCATTCAAGGCTGAAAATGGTGATAATGGTCATGGAAGAAACATGCACGGTAAGGAAGCACAGGATCTAACACTTCTAGTCCCTCAAGGTACAACAATTTCCGAAGAAGGAAAAATTGTTGTTGATATGACAAAAGTTGGACAAACATATGTAGCTGCCCGTGGTGGCAATGGCGGATGGGGAAATCAACACTTTGCTTCTTCCATTAAACAAAAACCAGAGTGGTCTAAACAAGGCTTGCCTGGTGAGGAAAAAGAGATCAAATTGGAGCTTAAACTTATTGCTGATGTTGGGCTGGTCGGGTTTCCAAACGCCGGCAAATCAACATTATTGTCGGTAGTCTCGAATGCCAGACCTAAAATTGCTGATTATCCATTTACCACATTGGAGCCTAACTTAGGCGTGGTTACAATATATGATAAGGAATTTATATTTGCAGATATCCCTGGGTTAATCGAAGGTGCGTCTGTTGGTCGCGGCTTGGGAGACAAATTCTTAAAGCATGTTGAGCGAACAAAAGAACTACTGCTAATGATTTCAGCTGAATCAGAAAATCCAGTAGGGGACTATAAAATTTTATTAAAAGAGTTAAATGATTATTCTAAAGTTTTAGCTAAAAAACGCATTTTAGTTACTATATCTAAATCAGAGATTCTCGATGATGAAAAAAAGAAAAAAATCGAAAAAGATTTTAAAAAATTAAAGATTTCACCAATATTTTTCTCGGCAGCAACTAGAGAAAATCTAGAAGTTTTGCTTGCGACAATTTTTGAACTAATAAAGTAAATTACTTCTAAAAAACAGGAAAATTTTAAAAAAAAGTGCGACGCTGCATGCTGCGCGTCGCGTGTACGTTCTCTGGGTGATGTTGGTGTCCTGCTACTGTAGTGAGAAGTTCGTGACTCTCAGGTCTCCGTTGACCCGAAGGACGTCAACGTAGACATCGTCGCCACGGCCAATGTCATACGGGTCGAAGTCGCCGAGGTCGTCGTTGCCGAAGTTGATCTGGCCGTAGTTCGGCACGTTAATGCTGCCGTTACCGGAGCCGTAATCAATGCTGGCGATGGTCCCGAGCACGTGCTGGGCTTCCGTCGCTGTGGCCTGGGCGCGGCCACTGGGTGTTTGGCGGATATCCGGGTTGGCACTCCTGATGACGACTACCTTGGCGGCGCGGAGTCCCTTAGGGTCGTTCACGACCTCGAACTCCAGTTCATCACCTTCGTAGAAGGTGATCCAGCCATCCCGGTCCTTCAAAGCCGAGAAGTGGAGGAAGACATCCTCTTGCCCGGGTCGCTCGATGAAGCCGTACCCCTTCGCGTCATTGAACCACTTGACAGTACCGGTTGCCACGTCTCTTGACCTCCCTGGTATAGACAACAATCATTTCGCAATTTAGCAGTTTTGGCAGGGTTTGTAAAGGTCATTGACAGGTTTTTGCTAGCCGCTATACTATTATATGTACTATCAAATAAGTGCAGGAACAACTGCATGCACACAAGGTTTATAAAAGGAGGGGTTTAGCGCTGCCAGCCGGAGGGGTTGACAAAGTTTTTTGTGTTTGATAACATTAGTTTGTAAGAAATAATTGAGCGGTTAATGAGTTCTATCACAGCATAAAAGGGATAGGTTTTTCAGTGCCCCGGCAATGGGCAAGTTTTTTGTTTTAAAAATATTCGCCTCAAATTGTTCTAAGTCAAAGGCAATTTGAGCATAAAATAAGGAGAGATTAATGGCAGTAAAAACCGCGCTGGTAAACAAACGGCTTCTGGAAAAGAAAAAAGCACATGAGGTTCCACTACCGAACCTTATCGAGGTGCAAACTGAGTCTTACAACTGGTTTTTTGCTGAAGGTATGCGAGAACTATTTGATGAGATTTCTCCCATTGATGATTTTACTGGCGAAGTAATGTCCTTGTCCTTTGGCGACTACTATCTTGGTGAGCCAAAAACTACCGAAGCTGTCGCAAGAGAAAAAAATTTGACCTATAAAGCCCCTCTAAAAGTCCGAGTCTCCCTTTTAAACAAAAGAACTGAAGAAATTAAAGAAGCCGATGTTTTCATGGGTGATTTTCCAATTATGACCCACCGTGGAACTTTTATTATCAACGGTGTCGAGCGTGTTATCGTTTCACAAATTGTCCGCTCCTATGGCGTACTTTTCGCCAATACCGAAGTTGCTGGCCGAAAGCTTTTTGGCGCAAAAATTATTCCATCTCGTGGAGCCTGGTTGGAAGTTGAAACAGATCTCAAAAATGTCATTTCAGTTAAAATTGATCGAAAACGCAGAATTCCAGTTACCACTTTTCTTCGTGCACTAGGTGTTGGTAATGATGACGAAATTAAAGCCCTTTTTGCCGATGTAGATGTTGACGACGAAAATCATTATATTGAAGCCACACTGAAAAAGGATCCTGCCAAGAACTATGAAGAAGGTTTGGTTGAAACTTATAAAAAAATTCGTCCTGGTGACTTGGCAACAGTAGAAAGTGCAAAATCTTTCATTGAAGCTATGTTCTCCAATATTAAGCGTTATGATATTGGGCGTGTTGGCCGATATAAAATTAATGCTAGATTAAAAGTCGATACTAAAAATGTTCCTGAGAACCGCGTACTGCTCAAAGAAGACTTTATAAATATCATCCGAGAAGTTATTGAGTTAAATAACAATCCTGCCGCGCTGCCAGACGATGTTGATAGTTTGAAAAATCGCCGAATTAGAGCGGTTGGAGAATTGATTCAAGGACGCGTTCGAGTTGGGCTTCTGCGAGTTGAACGAATCGTCAAAGACAGAATGAGTATTTCTGAGCCAGAAGAAACAACTCCAGCACAGTTAATCAACTCAAGACCAATTGTTGCTGCTCTTCAGGAGTTTTTCGCCTCATCTCAAATGTCTCAGTTTATGAATCAAACAAATCCGCTCTCTGAGTTGGAGCACAAGCGAACCCTTTCGGCTACCGGTCCAGGCGGACTTTCTCGCGAACGGGCTGGTTTTGAAGTGCGTGACGTTCACGGTACTCACTATGGCAGAATCTGCCCAATTGAAACTCCAGAAGGTCCAAATATTGGCTTGGTTGGCTATTTGGCTTCCTATGCAAAAATCAATGATTACGGATTTATTGAAACACCTTATAGAAAAGTTGTTCTTGAAGATGGCAAACCGCGGGTGACTGATGAAATAATCTATCTTGACGCATCAAAAGAAGAAGACACAATAATCGCTCCTGCTTCAGTTGAAGTCGATGAAAAAGGTTTTATAAAAGATAAGAGAGTCATCGTTCGTCACGGCGGCGAACCAACAATTGCCGATGCAACATCTGTGATTTTTATGGACGTCTCGCCAAAACAAATTATCTCTGTCACAGCAGCATTAATTCCATTCATTGAGCATGATGATGCAGCTCGAGCTTTGATGGGCGCAAACATGCAACGCCAGGCAGTTCCGCTTGTTGACCCTCAGTCTGCAATTATCGGTACCGGAATGGAAAGTGCAGCTGCCAAGGATTCAGGCCAAATTATATTGGCATCGGCGCCAGGAACTGTAAGCCATGTATCGTCAAACTTGATTCGAGTCAAAGAAGCTAAAACTGAGCGTGACTATATTCTGGCTAAATTTGTTAGATCAAACCAGGGTACAGTCATCAATCACAAACCACGAGTAAATGTTGGTGATGTCGTAACTTCCGGTGACCTTTTAGCCGATGGTTCAGCCACTCAAGACGGTGAAATTGCACTTGGGCGAAACTTAAAGGTTGCCTTTATGTCTTGGGGCGGTGGAAACTATGAAGATGCTATTATCATTTCTTCAAAATTAGTTAAAAATCATGTTCTGTCATCCATCCACATTGAAAAATATACTCTAGAAGTTCGTGACACAAAGCTTGGTCCAGAAATTCTAACCAGAGACATTCCAAATGTTTCTGAAGAAGCTCTGTCAAATCTTGATGAAAACGGAATTATCCGAGTCGGTGCTGAAATTACCGCTGGTGATATACTAGTTGGTAAAATTTCACCAAAGGGTGAAACTGAGCTTTCAGCTGAAGAAAAACTGCTTAGAGCAATTTTTGGTGAAAAAGCTAAAGATGTTCGCGATTCCAGCTTGCGACTACCACATGGTGAACGTGGAAAAATTGTTGATGTTAAAATCTTTTCTCGCGAATCTGGCGACGAATTGCCAGCTGGCGTATATCAAATGGTTGAAGTCTCAGTCGCACAGCTTAGAAAAATCTCAGTTGGTGATAAACTTGCTGGCCGCCATGGTAACAAAGGTGTTATCTCAACTATTTTGCCAGAAGAAGATATGCCATTTATGCCTGATGGCACCCCAGTTGATATTATTTTAAATCCACTTGGTGTTCCAAGCCGTATGAACATTGGTCAGCTTTTTGAAACTCACTTGGGCTGGGCAATGGAAGCTCAGGGTTACAAAGTTGCGTCAGCTTCACTCGATGGTATAAAACTTGACGAAATCCGTGAGGAGCTAAAAAAGGCTGACCTGCCAGAAGACGGAAAAATTCAGCTTTATGACGGTAAAACTGGCGAGCCGTTTGATCACCGCACAGTTGTTGGTGTTATCTATATCATGAAACTGTTCCACTTGGTTGACGATAAAATGCATGCACGTTCCATCGGACCATACTCTATGATTACTCAGCAGCCTCTCGGTGGAAACGCTCACTTTGGTGGTCAGCGTTTTGGTGAAATGGAAGTTTGGGCAATTGAAGCTTATGGTGCCGCGCATACTTTGCAGGAACTTCTAACAATTAAGTCAGATGACGTTGTTGGTCGTAGTCGGGCGTATGAGTCAATTATCAAAGGCGAACCAATTCAAAACCCAACTATTCCAGAAGCCTTCAATTTGTTAATTAAGGAAATGCAATCACTGGGACTTAAAGTTGATTTAGTCACAGACGAAAATGTTCCAGTAATTGAACCCGAAGTAGATGAAAAATTTGTCGAAATGGCTCCAGAGGTCGAAAGCGAGCTAGACGAAGAAATCGACGAAAAACTAACAGAACTTGCTGCAGAACAAGTGTCCGAGGATGAGGACATTGTTTCTGAAGAAGTTGAAGAGTTATAGACCTTTAAACATTAAATTGGAGAGATAAAATGCCAAAACTAGAAGTCAAAGATGCGGTCAATGTAGTCGACTTCAAATCGATGAGGATTTCTGTCGCCTCGCCAGATGACATCTTGTCCTGGTCTCATGGTGAAGTTATGAAACCGGAAACGATTAACTATCGAACTCAGAAGCCTGAACGTGATGGCCTATTTGCTGAAAACATTTTCGGCCCAACGCGCGATTGGGAGTGTTATTGTGGAAAATATCGCAAAGTTCGCTATTCTGGCGTAGTTTGTGACAAATGTGGAGTTGAAGTAACCAAGTCTTCCGTTCGTCGTATTCGCATGGGTCATATCGATTTAGTAGTTCCAATTGCTCATATTTGGTACGTGCGAAGCGTTCCTTGTATTATGGGCCAAATACTTGATCTTTCTGCATCCGATCTAGAGAAAGTCATTTATTTTGCCAGTTTTGTCGTAGTTGATGTCAACGAAGAATTACGACAAGAAATTCTTCAAAGAGTAGAAACAGAATTTGCCAATATGAAGGAAGAAAAAATCTCTTCGGCAGATCCAACAGTCTCTGAGGCAACAAAAACTATTTCTGCTGAAGAAATCAATGCCGCTTATAAAACTGCAAAATCTGAGCTAGAAACACTAAAAATTGGCAAAATTATTTCTGAGCGCGAATATTATAATCTCTCTCACCGTTATGGCAATGTTGTTCGCGTTGGAATTGGTGCCGAGGCAATCTTGGAACTTTTAGAAAAAATTGATGCTGATTCGGAAATTAAAAAACTCGAAGATGAAGCAGCTGGTTCCATTGGTTTACAAAAAAGAAAAATTGTCAAAAGAATTAGAACATTGCAAGGCCTAAAGGCTGCTAGTTTGAAACCAGACTGGCTAGTTTTGCGACGACTTCCAGTTATTCCACCAGATCTTCGGCCAATGGTTCAACTTGATGGTGGCCGATTTGCTGCTTCGGATTTGAATGATTTGTATCGCCGAGTTATCAATAGAAACAATCGACTTAAGAGACTTATTAATCAGGGAGCGCCAGAAGTTATCTGTCGAAACGAAAAAAGAATGTTGCAGGAAGCTGTAGACGCCTTAATCGACAACTCAGCACGCAGGGGCCGAGCCACAACTACTGCCAACAATCGTCGAAAACTCAAATCACTTTCTGATATGCTTCGAGGCAAACAGGGCCGTTTCCGACAAAACCTCTTAGGAAAACGTGTCGATTATTCAGGTCGTTCTGTTATCGTTGTCGGTCCAGAGCTCAAACTTCATCAGTGCGGTTTACCAAAAGTCATGGCTATGGAACTCTACAAACCATTTGTTATTGGTCGTCTAATTTCCGAAGGATATGTCCATAACGTTAAGAATGCCACACGTTTAATCGAAAAAAATGAAGCATTTGTCTGGGACATTCTCGAAGATATTACCAAAGATTCTCATGTGCTACTAAACCGCGCACCAACACTTCATAGACTTGGTATTCAAGCTTTTCAGCCTATACTAATTGAAGGCAAAGCTATTAAAATCCATCCTCTGGTTTGCCCAGCCTTCAACGCTGACTTTGATGGTGACCAAATGGCAGTTCACTTGCCACTTTCAGTTGAAGCACAGCGCGAGGCCAGAGAAATTATGCTTTCAAGAAAGAACCTCTTGAAACCATCTTCGGGCGAGCCTGTAATTTCACCAACCCTGGATATGATCTTGGGCTGTTACTTTTTGACAACTATCGGCGAAGGAAGAAAAGGCGAAGGCAAAGTTTTTGCTTGCAGCGATGATGCACTTTTGGCCTATGACTCTAAAATTGTTGATTTGAAATCAAAAATTAAAGTTAGAATCAACGGTGAATTACTCGAAACTACTGTTGGAAGAATTATTTTTAATGCCATCATCCCTGAAGAAATTGATTATCGAAATCAGGATTTTGATAAGCCTAGCATAGCAAAATTAATTGCTGAATCATTCAAAAAAGCTGGCCTCGATGCCACTGCTTCCTTTGTTGACCACATCAAAGAGTTAGGTTTCCGTTATTCACAAATGTCAGGTATTACTTTCTCGGCTTTTGATATTGAAGTTCCACCACAAAAAGCTGCCATTATGACCAACGCTGAGAGTCAGCTCGAGATCATAAATCAGCAGTATCGCCGAGGTTTGATTACAGATGAAGAAAGATATGCCAAAACAGTTGAAATTTGGATGAATGCCCAAGGCGAATTACAGGAAGCAATGTTGGCAAACTTTAGTCCAGATAACGACATCAATATAATTCGAATTTCTGGAGCTCAGGGTAAAGTTTCACAGTTGAATCAGCTAGCTGGTATGAAAGGCTTGGTTGCTGATCCAACAGGTAATATTATTGAACTTCCTATTAAATCGAACTTTAAAGAAGGTCTTTCAGTTTTCGAATATTTCGTATCTTCTCACGGTTCACGAAAAGGACGTGCGGATACTGCGCTTAGAACTTCAGAAGCAGGATATCTAACTCGTCGTTTGGTTGATGTTTCGCAGGATACAGTAATTACATCTCTTGATTGCGGCACACAAAACGGTGTTACTATTAGTAAGGCTTTTTACGAATCATTAAATGATGATTGGGCCAAACACTTAATCGGTCGAGTTTTAAATAAAGAAACCGCCGGATTCCCGAGAGATACTTTAATTGACGCTATGACTCTAGAGAAAATTCTTGCTTCCGGCGCAACTGAGGTTGAAATTCGTTCGCTTCTGGCCTGTGAGCAATCATGGGGCGTTTGCCAGCATTGTTATGGTGAGGATCTTTCGACTGGAAGATTGGTTGAAATTGGATCTGCTGTTGGAATTGTTGCAGCCCAAGCTATTGGTGAGCCAGGCACACAGTTGACCATGAGAACCTTCCACACTGGTGGTGCTGCTGGAGTTGATATTACCTCAGGTTTGCCAAGAGTCGGTGAATTATTTGAAGCTAGAACACCGCGTGCTATTGCTATTATGTCGGAAATTGATGGTAAAGCTTCTATCCGCAAAGAAAAGAACAAAAACATCATTACAGTTATGGGCAGAGGGCAGTTGGAAAGCGAGTACGAAATTCCAGAAGGCTACAAAATTACTGTCAAAAATGGTGACATGGCCAAGTCAAAGCAAATTATTGCCGCAGCTCCTGCCGACGGAATTGAGCCAATTAGAGCCAAGACCGCTGGTGCTGTTAAAATCGAAGACAATCAAATTCGCATTGTTGCTAAGGGCAAAACCATGAAAGAGTATATCGTCTCTGAAATGATTGGCCTCTATGTCAATGATGGTGATGAAGTTAAACGTGGACAAGTTTTGACCGAAGGTCATGTTGATTTGCAAGTAGCCAGAGAGTTAGCTGGACGTGCTTTCACTGAGCGCTACGTCATGACTGAAGTCCAGAAGATTTATGCTTCACAGGGCCAAGAAATTAACGATAAACATTTGGAAGTAATTGTCCGTCAAATGAATTCCAAGGCTCGAATTGTTGAAGCCGGTGATTCTGAATATCTTGAAGGATCAATTCACGATGTTACAGCTATTAAACTGCAAAATGCTGCGCTCAAGGCTAAGGGTAAAAAAGAGATCGAGTATGTTGAAGTCGTTATGGGAATTACCCGAGTTGCTTTGAAAACTGAAAGCTTCTTGTCGGCTGCATCATTCATGGAAACTACTTCAATTCTTATCAATGCTGCCATTACTGGTGCTACAGATAACCTTCGCGGTTTGAAAGAAAATGTCATCATTGGGCGCCTAATTCCAGCTGGAACTGGTTATCGTAAAGTTTAGGTATTTACTTTTAAAGAAATTTCTGCAATAATCATTAAGTCTTATGCCAACAATAAATCAACTAATTAGACACGGGCGCCGAAAACCAGTTAACAAGTCCAAAACAACGGCCCTAAAACGCGGTTTCAACTTTTTGAAAAACCGCCCTGTTGATATACGCAAAGGTTGTCCACAAAAACGTGGTGTTTGTATTAAGGTTTCTACCATGACTCCAAAAAAACCAAACTCAGCACTTCGAAAATTTGCACGTGTCAGACTGACAAATGGTATGGAAGTTAACGCCTATATTGGAGGTGAAGGTCACACACTTCAGGAGCACTCAGTTGTAGTTATCCGTGGTGGTCGTGTAAAAGATTTGCCAGGAATGCGATATCATATTGTCCGTGGTAAACTCGATCTTGCCGGCGTTAAAGACCGAAAGCAAGGTCGTAGCAAATACGGTGTTAAGAAAGGTAAAGAATAATGTCTAGAGGTCATCAGAAAATCAAACGAAATATTCTTGCGCCAGACCGAAAATACGGCAGCGTTTTAGTGACCAAGTTCACTAACTACGTTATGGAACGGGGTAAAAAATCTATTGCTGAAAATATCATCTACGGAGCGCTTGAGGATTCCTCAAAGAAGCTAAATACTCAACCTTTAGATGTTTTGGAGCGAATGATTAAAAATGTTGGACCACTTTTGGAAGTTAAAGCTAAAAGAATTGGTGGAGCCAACTACCAAGTTCCGATGGAAGTAAATCGTGACAGAAAAGAAACTCTAACACTTCGTTGGATTATTACCGCTGCTAAAGCCAGAAAAGGCGCACCAATGGCACAAAAGTTAGCATCAGAACTAATTGATGCTTGCAACAATACTGGTGCCGCGGTTAAGAAGAAGGAAGATACTCACCGTATGGCCGATGCCAACAAAGCCTTCGCTCATTTTGCCCGACTGTAAAAATTGATTCCAATATTACAAAAACCCCGATCCCTCGGGGTTTTTGTGTTGCTGAAATAATATAAATTTGCTATACCTGTAATATCTCGTATGGAGGGTAAGTGGATGAACAATCAAGAGTGGTGGAAGACCAGATCGCCAATAATGCGTTTTTCCTGGGCCTGCTGTATCGATGGTCGGGAAGACTATGCAATCGGTATGCTCTACGACGATTGCTCTGGTATTCGTCCGACCGACCGCACCATCGATCCTCGGTGCCCCACGCTGTTGTTCGAGGCACTGACCCATCGTCGGGAACGCCTTACCAAGGCTTTGATCGAGCTAGGTGCTGAAGTCAACATTGAGTGCTTCGTGCACTACACCCCTCTCGGATACGCCGTGCTGAAGAAGATGGTTTCGGCGGCCGAGATGCTGGTCCACCGCGGTGCAAACGTACGTCATGTACCATCACCGATTCCAGGCTTTATCTGGCAGGCTTCTGCCGGTCGGACCCCATTGCATGACGCTGTCAACGAAGGTCATATCGAGATGGCCCGACTCCTCGTTGACCACGGGGCAGACGTCAATAGCCATGAATACGGTATGTGTCCACCGATGCATCTGGCGGCTGTGCACAACTATCGCGACATCATGCGATATCTGGCCGAGAACGGCGCTGATTTCAGCATCAGGTATTATGGTGAGTGTGCGCTGGTTGCTCATCTGTGTGAGCGCTCAAATCCGCGTTCGTGTCACTATGACCACAACCTGCAAGTTGAGACGATAGGGCTGGCAGCCGAACTGTCGCGGTGATGTATCGCCGCGCTTTTTTTATTGGAATATACTAGATAATTTGTTAAGATATTTGCGTCTTTCTCAACCGAAAGGAGGCGGTATCAGTGCCGCGACTAGTCTTGATTAAACAGTACCCGTCGATTGATATCGCTGACTTTTGGGAAGTCGGGGAGCATCCAGAAGAGGATGGAAAGCCAGCGTATCCAGCCATTCAAGCAGGTTGGTATTACGGTACCAATAAGGAGAGCTGGATTTTCCTGGGGGGAGCTTTCCGCAACTATTTTCCGGGTGAAGTGATAGACAGGGGTGTTGTTCGGGTTGACGTTCGGCAAGGCAGGGGCGAACGGACCTACAAGCATCTAGTTCTACATCCCGAAGAATACCTGGACGACAGTTCAATATATGTCGCCTGCTTCGGGCGATTTGGGGCGCATCCGACTTATCCAGAGCGCAGAACTAAGCCATGCGAACTGCGCGGACAGTCTCATATGTATTACGCAAACAAGACCTGCCAGGATTGTGGGGAACAGTTCGACGAGAACGGTCAGCATCCGAATTACGGATTCCATCTCGAAAACTGGGTCGAAATTGGGCCGAGTTACGAGAGGGACCTGCTCGACATTTCTCAACCAGACGTTGAAGTCTTGGCACTTCGCCAGACGTTGCGCAACCGCCGCTACTTTCTCCAGCTAGCCGATGGTGCGCGTATCCGAATTCCTGGTAAGCCAAATCAGGACGAGACTTACGCGCCGAACTATATGCTGTCGTATGTTCGGCGGGAGCTCAGTTTTGAGATCATCCCTGAAGACAACGAGCCGTATGAACCAATCGAAATCGAGTAAGCCGCATGCACCACGCAGGCGGCGATTTTTGGCTTAATATCAAATTCTAGGTGATTTTTTCGGTCTAATTCCCCAATATATGTTCAATAATTTTATCTCTTAAATTATCGGTATAACCTCTGTGAATACCGAGTTTTTGTTTTAGCCATGTAAA
>Ga0247840_10006681_pt1 | contig 16461 bp, 18 predicted proteins | sample LaCruzMarch2015__FD_192404 | JGI IMG/M metagenome (GOLD analysis project Ga0247840, IMG submission 192404) | Freshwater microbial communities from meromictic Lake La Cruz, Castile-La Mancha, Spain - LaCruzMarch2015_17m | ecosystem: Environmental > Aquatic > Freshwater > Lake | place: Spain... | reverse complement strand
AAGTGAGTCAATTATTAATTGATTTTTTACATCGAAATGTAAAAAATTTGAGGTAGGATTGGTTGACGGTTGAGTATGGATGCTTAGCTGCACGTCTTTACATTTCCTCACGGAGCCTCACGCATGAGTATTACCAGTATTGACTCAGGCAGTACACGCCAAGAACACGACTTGCTAGGGAATCGAGAGGTGCCATCCCAAGCCTATTACGGCGTCCATACCTTACGCGCGATTGAAAATTTTCCCATTACAGGATTGCCTATTTCGCACTATCCTGATTTGGTCAACGCTTTGGCAGAGCTCAAAATCGCGGCAGCGCAGACCAATCTAGAACTCGGCATGCTGGATGCGACAAAATGTGATGCCATCATTGCGGCCTCCAAGGAAATCTTGCAAGGCAAACTACACGAGCAGTTTGTGGTGGATCTGATTCAAGGGGGCGCAGGCACCTCGACCAATATGAACGCCAATGAGGTGATCGCCAATCGTGCCTTGGAGTTACTGGGACATAAGCGCGGCGAGTACGATCACCTGCATCCCAACGAAGATGTCAATATGAGTCAATCGACCAATGATGTCTATCCCACTTCACTCAAGCTCGCCACCTACCGTGGATGTCAGCGGCTAATGACCAAAATGCAGAGTTTGCAAAATGCCTTTGAAGGCAAAGCAGAGGAATTTAAAGACATCATCAAGGTAGGACGTACGCAGTTACAAGACGCTGTGCCCATGACGCTCGGACAGGAGTTCCGCACCTATTCCGTCATGCTGGGTGAGGACATCTTGCGCCTGCGTGAGGCATTGCCTTTGATTTGCGAAATCAATCTCGGTGCAACCGCAATCGGGACAGGCATCAATACCCATCCAGACTATGCGCAGAAAGTGCGTAAGCATTTAGTCGCACTGACAGGACTCCCTCTTGAAACAGCCCCCAATTTGATTGAGGCGACCCAGGACTGCGGCGCCTTTGTCCAGATGTCCGGTGTGCTCAAACGCATCGCCGTCAAAATTTCAAAGATTTGCCATGATTTGAGGTTGCTTTCAAGTGGTCCACGGGCAGGTTTTGGAGAGATTAATCTGCCCGCCATGCAAGCGGGCTCGAGCATCATGCCGGGTAAGGTCAACCCGGTGATTCCCGAAGTCGTCAACCAAGTCGCGTATGAGGTGATTGGAAACGATGTCACGATTAGTTTTGCCGCAGAGGCAGGCCAACTCCAGCTCAATGCGTTTGAGCCCATTATTGCGTACTCGATGTTTCGAAGCGTGACACATTTGACGAATGCGTTTGAAACGCTCGAGCACAAGTGTGTGCGTGGGATTACTGCCAACGAATCACGGATCAAGGAGTTGTTTGATCGTTCGATTGTGCTGGTGACCGCCTTAAATCCTTATATCGGCTATCAGCATGCAACCGAGGTGGCACAAGAGGCGTTGGTCACAGGCAAGCGTGTCTACGACATCGTGCTAGAACGCGGCTTGTTGACAGCAGAAAAACTCGACGATATTTTGAGACCTGAGTCGATGACGATGCCAAGGCTACCGCTGCGTTAAATCCGTTCGCGCAACACACACCTGTCGCCACTGGCTTTTCTCACGATCATCACAGAGGAGAGCTGTGGCAGGGTGGGTTTCAATTCATTACGGATAAAAGTACAGAGGTTTTCCAAGGTCGCAGGACCGAGATGTTCGATATCGTCTAAAAATTGATGGTCGAGCATCTCTCTGACGCGTGCGACTTGCTGGCGCAGGTATCCAAGATCCACCAACATACCTGTTTTGGGATCGGCATAACCAGAGACTGTGACCTCGGCCTCATAAGTATGGCCGTGAATTCTGCGGCTGCCTTCAGTCTCAATCGACCTTCTCAGCGTATGGGCAGCTTCAAAATAAAAGCGTTGTGAGAGCTCGTGCCAGGGCGAAACGCCTGTTTGGTTCGTATTCTGTGGTGGGTTCGCGTTCATCAACGAATCTCTAAAACTTTATGTGTTTGTACCGACAACCGCCAGACCGGGTTGTCCTGACAATACGCGATGGCAGCGCGTGTATTGGCGAGCCGATCCGGGCCATCCATGGCTTGGAGCAAGTAATGTTGAAAGTGACTTTGCCCCAACTGATCTGGCAGCAGCGTCGGTTGTGGATAGACGAGTTTGAGTTCGTGGCCTTCGCGTTGGACCCAATCGGCGCCGGCCTTGGGGCTGACGCAAATCCAGTCAATGCCTTTGGGGACCTCGATGGTGCCGTTCGTTTCTACCGCAATCTCAAAGCCCTTGGCGTGCAATGCCTCAACTAGGGCGCTATCGACCTGCAGAAGCGGCTCGCCACCTGTCAGCACCACGTATTGGTGACCATGCCCTGCGGGCCAGAGCGCCGAGATTTGTTCGGCGAGCACCTGAGCAGTTTGAAATTTGCCACCCAAGGTTCCGTTTGTTCCGACAAAATCTGTATCGCAAAACTGGCAAACGGCGCTCGAGCGATCTTCCTCACGCCCGGTCCAGAGGTTGCAGCCGGTAAAACGACAAAAGACCGCTGGCCGTCCGGCGCGCAGTCCCTCGCCTTGCAGCGTGTAGAAAATTTCTTTGACGCTATAGGTCATTGATATCAAAGCTTAATCAAAATGCAATACGTACATTGTAAACGTAGGCTTAGCGACTTGCCGCAGTGAGGCTGTTTTATTAGAAAAGTCGTTTTAAAGTAAGCTGTCCTGAATCGCGACGTTCGCAAGCTTGCGGGACGCGCTTGAGTAAATTTTCCCCGGTGAGGTGGTGTGTTGGGCTTGTTTGAACGCTTTTTGACGGTATGGGTAGGGCTCGGCATCTTGGCGGGTGTGGGGTTGGGGTTCCTTGCACCTGGGGCGTTTGAGCTGATCGCGGGCCTGGAGTTTGCGCATGTCAATCTGGTCGTGGCTGTCCTGATCTGGATCATGATTTATCCCATGATGATTCAAATCGATTGGTCGTCGATTAAACAAATCGGTCAAAAACCACGCGGTCTGTTCTTGACCTTGGCGGTCAATTGGCTGATTAAGCCCTTTACCATGGCTGCCCTAGGCGTTTTATTTTTTGAGTATATTTTTGCCCCCTGGGTGGATCCTCAAACAGCGAGCGAGTACATCGCGGGGATGATTTTGCTGGGTGTCGCACCCTGTACCGCCATGGTGTTTGTCTGGAGCCAGCTGGTCAAAGGCGATGCAAACTACACACTCGTGCAGGTGTCCGTCAATGACCTCATAATGGTGTTTGCGTTTGCGCCGATTGCAGCATTTTTACTGGGCGTCACGTCGTTGACGGTCCCTTGGGAAACCTTGCTGATTTCCACGATTTTGTATGTGGTTTTGCCATTGATTGCGGGTGTTTTGACGCGTGAGGCCTTGTTGCGCAAGTCTCCAACAGCCGTCAGTCGTTTTGTCGCGAAGCTTAAGCCTTGGTCGATTGTGGGGTTGATCGCGACCGTTGTGTTGTTGTTTGGCTTTCAAGCGCGCACGATTGTGGCGCAACCTTTGGTGATCGGCATGATTGCGATCCCTTTAATTTTGCAGACGTATGGCATTTTTGCCGTAAGTTGGCTGGGCGCGCGTTGGCTCAAACTGCCTCGAGATATCGCTGGACCCGCTTGTCTGATCGGGACATCAAACTTTTTCGAGTTGGCGGTGGCGGTGGCGATTTCTTTGTTTGGGCTGAATTCAGGTGCGGCGCTGGCCACGGTGGTGGGTGTGCTGGTCGAAGTGCCGGTGATGTTATCGCTAGTCTGGCTGCTTAACCGGGGTCGGGCTTGAGACGCTTTAGTTAGACGCGCTCAATTTTTTCGCGCTAAAGTTTGGAGCGCTTAGTGCCCACTCCATTCGCAAGCGCTAAGCCCGTAAAAATGAGTAAAACACCCAGAAAGGTGCGCAGCGTAAAGTGCTCGTCCATGAGCGTCCAGCCCCAGAACAGTCCTACCACTGGGACCAGATAAGACACCGTCATGGCGCGTGCCGGGCCGATGTGCTGGATCAAGCGGTAATACAAGACATAGGCGACGGCCGAGCACAGCACCGCCAAGACCAGTGCGGTGAGCCAAGCTGTTCCACTCACCGGCTCGGTGGGCCACCAGAACCACGCGAGCGGAAGCAGCAACACCCCACTGGTGAGTGATGAGCCTGTCGCATTCACAAACGGACTAAATGAAGACAGGTATTTTTTAGCGTAACACGCTGAAAGTGCATAACAAATTGGGCCGAGGACGGCCGCGGTTAGCGCCAGGGTCGAATCGCTCAAGGCGAACTCAAAGCGCTCCCAGACTAGAAACGTGATGCCCAACAGACCAATCAGGAGTCCCATTGCACCCGTGACGGTTAAGCGGATACCAAGCCATAGCCAGGCCACGAGCGCACCCCAGAGCGGTGTGACGGCATTAATGACCGAGATCGTGCCGGAGGGAATATGCAGTGCAGCATAGGCTGACAACATATAGGGCAAGCTCGAGTCCAAAAGCCCAAGAGGAATAAAGTTTTTCCAATGCTTGAACAATAGCCAAACTTCGCGTCTGAAGGCTAACACCAGCAACAGCACCAGTCCCGCGATCATCGTTCTCAAAAAGATCAGAGGGGCGGGACCAAATTCGGCGACGCCGATTTGAATCAACAGAAATGAGCTTCCCCAAAAAAAGGAAAGCAGTAATAGTTCGAAAACGCTATGAGGACGCATGCGCCATAGTATCCGCTTAAAATGTTTCAAATCTTCGAAGCACCACGGACGATTGTGGCTTCGCTCAAATGACGCTTTTTTAATCGTGTTTGCTCATTGATGACATATCGAAATTTTCTCTGGTTTATTTTTGCTGCAGCGTTTGTACGCTTGCTGTTGCTTGGCTTTTCGCCGCTCATGGACACCACCGAAGCGCGTTATGGCGAAATCTCGCGCATTATGTTTGAGCTCAATGACTGGGTGACGCCCTGGTTTACCTATGACGTCCCGTTTTGGGGCAAGCCCCCCCTGGCGTTCTGGATCACCGCCATTAGTTTCAATATCTTTGGCGTCAACGAGTTTGCCGCACGCTTTCCGCATTGGCTGGCGGGCATGGTGGTGCTCTGGATTCTCTGGGGCATGCGCCCGCGCAGCGGCTCGACAGGGGCGACCTACGCGATCGCCCTGTTACTCGGCTCTGTCATGTTTTTTGTGGCCTCAGGGATGGTCATGATGGATATGGCCTTGGTGATTGGAACGACCTTGGCGATGCGCGGATTCTGGAGCGGTTTACATGGCGATGCGGCGCGGCGTGGTTCCGAACGTTGGCTGCTATTTATTGGTCTAGGCATTGCTTTGCTGTCTAAGGGGCCGGTGGGTGTCGTGTTAACGGGCTTGCCTTGCGGAATCTGGGCCTTGGTTTCTGGCAATTTACGTGTCATTTGGCGTGACTTGCCCTGGATCCGAGGCTTGTTACTCACCGCTGCCATCGCGCTGCCTTGGTATGTGATTGCTGAGCTGCGTTCGCCTGGTTTCCTTGACTATTTTATCGTGGGCGAGCATTTCAATCGCTTTGTCACGCCAGGTTGGAAAGGAGACTTGTACGGCAAGGCACATGACTATCCCTATGGCACTATTTGGCTGTTCATGATGGCGGATGTATTGCCGTGGACGATTCTGTTTCCTATCTTGGCTTGGCAAACGCGCGGTGCACGTGCTGAGGTGACCACTTCGCCTACGCAGTCTATTGAGACAGCGACACCCGCTTCTTGGCGCAACTATTTGCTGCTTTGGGCGTTTATGCCAGCGGTCTTTTTTACGATTGCGGGCAATATCCTCTGGCCGTATGTCCTGCCAGGTTTGCCAGCATTAGCGTTGTTGGTGGGGGGATGGTTGACCACCCGCGCCAATCAAAATCTGGTGCGCATCAATTTGTCGCTGGGACTGTCGACCACGATGGTACTCGCGGTGGGTTTTAACGTCAGCATGCCTTTTACCGGTCGCAGCGATGATTTGGCTGCCAAGACCTTGATCGAAGACTACCGGACGCGACAGCCTGAAGGTCTGCCTTTGATTTATCTGGGTCATCGACCGTTTTCTGCGTCTTTTTACAGCCAGGGAAAGGCGCTGCTTGAAAAGACCCCGGAGAGTTTGGCCAAAAAGCTCGAGTCAACCCCGGCTTTTGTGGCCATCCGCACGTCCGATCTAGGTGCGATGCCATCGTCCTTGCTCGCAGGCCTTGAGCCCTTGAGCAAGCATGGCTACTTTACGTTGTTTCGCAAGAAGGGCGTTTCAGAGGGAGCGCCAAGGTCACCAGCCAGCAAGTGATCAGCATCAAGGCGGAGCCTATCAGCGCGTAGAGGAGACCACCCCATTGATACAACAGGCCTGAAAGCAGGGTGCCAATAAAGCGGCCCAGGGCGTTGGCTGCATAATAAAAGCCAACGTCCTCTGCTGCTTTTTCTGAACCGGCATAGGCTAAAACCAAATAAGAGTGCACAGAAGAATTTACGGCAAACGCAAAGCCAAACGCCGCTAAACCCGCGACAACGACCCACTCGAGATGGCTGACATCAAGCCACACGAGCAAACACAGTACGACGGTGACCAACGCAAGAATGGCAGACCAGTGACGAGCGGCAGGCACCTCACTGCTCAAGCCGTCCTCACTGCGCCGCACCAGCGAGGGCGCCATCGCCTGAACAAAGCCATAGCCGATTGTCCACGCGGCAAGAAAACCGCCCACCATCGTAAACGTCCAGCCTGAAGCGTAAAGAAACACGGGTACGCCGACGACGAACCACACGTCCCGCGCGCCAAACAGGACGACACGTGCCGCAGCGAGCAGATTAATGCCACGGTTTTTGGCAAACAGTTCCTTGGCGGACTTGGAGGCTTTGCTTTTGCCCATCATGGGGGGCAGTGACAAGACGACACCCACCAAAATCAACGCCAATAGAGCCGCCATGATCCAGAGCGAACCTTGAAAGCCGACCTGATCGAGCAACAGGCCACCCAGAAAGAAGCCCACACCTTTCATGGCATTTTTGCTGCCAGTAAACCAAGCGACCCACTTAAATAACTGACCCGAGGCTTGTCCAGCGGTGATTTTGATGGCGGATTTGCTCGCAGTCTTGGTGAGATCCTTCGCCACACCGCAAACGCCTTGGGCCATCACAACCCAGGCGACTGACATCGCAGCCGTCCATTCGGGTGAAAGCGCAGAGAGCAGGAGAAAGCCGACAATCTGGGTGACCAAGCCGACCATCAGCATGCGCGAAATACCAAAGCGGGTCGCGAGCCATCCACCCAGCAGATTGGCGACTACACCAGCGGCTTCGTACAGCAAAAATAGAAAGGCGAGGGCAAAGGGTGAATAACCCAGTCGGTAAAAATGCAGCAACACCAACATGCGCAAGGCACCGTCAGTCAGCGTGAACCCCCAGTAAGCAGAGGTCACAATGGCATAGTTACGTGCGGCGTGTGTAGACATGGGGGGCTAAATACCCTGTGCTTGCATATGGCAGGCGAGGTCGATCATGCGGCAGGAATACCCCATTTCGTTGTCATACCACGCATACACCTTGAGGAGCGTGCCATCGGTCACCATGGTGGAGGGGGCATCCACGATGGCGCTGCGTGTGTCACCCGCATAATCGACGCTGACCAAGGGGCGGGTTTCGATGCCGAGGATTCCTGCTAGGCTGCCCTGAGCTGCTTGCGTAAACAACGCATTGACTTCCTCGGCCGTGGTCTCGCGCTTGAGCTCAAACACGCAGTCAGTCAAGGAGGCATTGAGCACGGGGGCGCGGACGGCGTGGCCGTTGAGCTTGCCTTTTAAGTCAGGATAAATCAAGGTGATCGCGGTCGCGCTACCGGTGGTGGTGGGTGCGAGACTCTGCATGGCGCTGCGGGCACGACGCAAATCTTTGTGGGGCGCATCCACGACGAGATTGGTATTGGTCGGATCGTGGATGGTGGTGATTTGGCCATGACGGATGCCAATGCTTTCGTGGATCACTTTGACGACAGGCGCCAGGCAGTTGGTGGTGCAAGACGCCGCAGTGACGATTTTATGTTGTGTAGGGTCGTAGAAGTGTTCGTTGACACCCACGACAACATTGAGCACATTGCCGACCTTGACGGGGGCGGCAACGATTACGCGCTTGGCGCCGCGGTCAAAGTGGCCCTGAATGGTCTCAGGGGTCAAAAACTTACCTGTACATTCCAGAACGACATCTACACCCAGATCACCCCAAGGGATGTCACCGGGGTTGGCATGGGAGGAAAAGGAAACGGAGAGTTTGCCGATCCTAATGGTGCTGTCACCTTCGACCTCGATCTCTTCTCTCCAGCGTCCCTGGACGGAGTCAAACGTCAGCAGATGCGCAGTCGCTGCGATTCCACCCTTGAGTTCGTTTAGGTGGACGACCTCGAGTCGATTGTCGCGTCGAGGATCGTCGTCGGGACGATGTGCGGCGCCCAAAGCCGCCCGCAGGGCTAAGCGTCCAATTCTGCCCATGCCGTTGATGCCAACTTTCATGGCCTATACCCCATCTTTATCAGCGTACTCAGTGTCAAAAGTTAATCATATTGCTTTCTAATGACAAGGTCATGACACGAATATGACAAACTGCGATGTCATGCTTTTGAGCTGGGGGCAGCGCAGGATTGCAGCCACGCAAGGGAAACGAAATCCAAGGCACGCTTATGCGTAGACTCAAGAAAAACCTGTGGGGCAACACCGGCTTCAAACGCCTCTTTCCAACGTAACGCACACAAACACCAACGGTCGCCGGGCTTGAGTCCTGGAAAGCGGTAGTGCGGCATTGGCGTGGACAAGTCATTGCCACGTTGCTTGGAAAACGCTAAAAACTCTTGGGTCATTTTGGCGCAGATTACATGCGAACCCAAATCGTCGGCCTGTGTGTTGCAACAGCCGTCTCTAAAGTAACCCGTCAGTGGGTCATAAGAGCAAGCGATCAATTCAGTGCCCAGTACGTTCATAATTCGATTCCTTCGTGTCGAGCCACTTTTTCCAGCGCATGCTCAAACAATGCTCTGGCTGAGCCAGAGACCGAGGTGAGATACGCATGCAAGTGGGCGTCTTCGGTGCTTTTGTTCAAACACTCCTGACTATACTGCTCAAAGCTTGCGAGCTGGGCAATGATTTCTGCGACGTGCTTTGGGCATTCGCACAGCACATTTGTTGAAATCCCTGCAACACGTGCAAGGGTTTCATCTGAGTATTTACGTGCGGGAATCATGGCGCTTGGGGAGACTTCGCGCAACGTATGGTTGGCTTCGACCGTCAGGACAGAGCGGATGAGTTCTGCGAGCTCATAATCAGAAATTGGCTCACGGCGCACTAACATACCCGCGGCGCGCATGGCGTGTGCAACTTGGTCGCGCCCAAAGTTGTAAAGCACAATGACATGCGTGGCTTTATTTTTTTCTTTGACAGCCTCAATATCGCGCATCACGATTTCGTGCAAAGTATTGACTTTAATCAACAGGATTTCGGCAGGTTTTTCAAACAGGCCTGACTGAGCTGCCTCAAGGTCCGCAAAGATGTCTGTGACTTCAACACTATCGCAAAGTATGTTGAGCGCAAACTTTTTTGCCTCGATGCGCCTCGCGAGACCCAGTCCTATGACAGCCACGGCAACGTGCTGTGCGGATGTATGGCGTTCTTCAAGTTTTTTCCCGTTGCGATGTTTGTGATGCAGTTGGCTCAGTGCTTGGACGTTGAGGTTGGCGATTGTGCTAATGCCATGCCCATCGTCGCAAAGTTGTTTGATCAGCGTGGCGCGCAACAAGTCCTCCTCGCCATACAGGCGGTGTTGTCCTTCTGTTTTGATGGGCGTAAACGCTGCGTAACGAGACTCCCATACTCTAAGTGTTGGAACAGGTATGCCTGCCAGTTTGGAGATGGTGCCGATCCGATAACTGTGGTTTTTTAATTTTGCGGACATTGGCTTCTCAGTAGAATCGTTAATTGAATAGATATTGAATAGATTAGAGCATATTTTTAACCATTATCTACCAATTGATATAGATATTTGATGGAATTGAATAGAAATTGCCGTATATTTGAGTCTCGAATCTACTCGTCACATGACTAAGGATTAAAAATGAGCGCCAACGAATCGAAACATGCTCTGAGCCTTGTCGTATTGCTCGCTGGGTTGCCCAATGGCGAAGCTCTGACTACGCAAGACCTTGCCAGACACTTGGACTTATCGGTTTCATATGTTGAGAATCTTTTAAAAGGTTTGCGGACACGCCAGCTTTTGAAATCCAACCGTGGGCCCCGCGGTGGCCATCGGTTTGATGGCGATCTGACTGCGTTGAGTGTTTGGGATGTGGTCTCTATTTTCGGTGGAGCCGAATTGCCACCAGCAGAGCCCAGCGAAAACGGTCACGTTACTGCCTGGCTCGAGGCTGAGTACGAACACATTAAAAATGAATTTTTAAAAGCAGTGCCCTTGTTTAAATTGCTTGGGCGCCCAGGCGAGATCGACTTTTCGCTCGAATGGGAAATGACGGCCGACGATTTCAAGCCTGTGATGGATTCTCTTGCCATCAACTCTTTGGAACAAGATGAAGACTACGCACACACCGAGCGAGATCTCAAGAATCATCGAGATGGCGTGGGAAGATCGTACGCCCTTTGAGGCGATAGAACGCCAGTTTGGGCTCAGCGAGCCCAAAGTGATTACACTGATGCGTGCTGAGCTTAAACGCTCTTCATTTAATTTATGGCGCGCTCGGATAACTGGGCGCAACACCAAACATGTGACGCGTCGTCCAGCTGAAATGAAAGACTGCGGTCGCCATACCGCATGCTTTGGGCAACCCGCTCGCCCTCGCTAAGCACGACCACTCAAAGGAAAATCATGCAAGAAGACAAAAGATGCTGCGGCTCTGGAACCTGCATCATTAATGAGGAAGGGGTATGCTGGTGTGGTCAACGCTGGGACGGAGAAAAGATGTGCTTCGATGTTCAGGCTCCGACACCAGATGAACCAAAAGACAACGAATAGTTGTTGCACCCTGAGAGAGAGATGTCGATCCAAACCCTGCAACCTCCACTGACGCCCGCCTCCGACCTGCGAAAGGCCATTCATCAGCAGGGTTTTGCAGTGTTGAGTGCAGAAAGCGTCGCGCAGTTGAGTGGGGCGTCTTTAGAAGCACTCCAGCAGCTTGAATCGACTTGGGCATCTCTGTCACCGGATCAGTATCTCAAGGATGGCGGACGTTATCGCTACCGCCGACACAGCAGCTACGCAGTCAATGCCGACCATGTGACACTCGTTGAGCATCGCGCGCATTGGCAACCACTTTCCTACAACGCGCTGCATGGTGGGATGCACCGCTGGTTTGAGCCGGTTGAGTCCCACGTATCTCAAGACCTGTCTTGGCAAGCGCTGTTAAGCTTTCTCGCGCGCGTGGCCTCTGAGATGCATGGTGCACAGACTTGGTTTACGGAAGCACACCAATTTCGGATTGATACGGCCGGCGGCATTGGTCGCCCCACACCAGAGGGTGCGCATCGAGATGGCGTGCATCTGGTCGCGGTGTTTATGGTGGGTCGCCATCACATCAAAGGTGGTGAGACGAGGGTGTTCGATATGACGTCACCTTTTGGTCAGCGCTTTACCCTTTCACAACCCTGGTCTGTTTTGTTGCTTGATGATGAGCGTGTCATCCACGAAACGACACCGATTCAGCCAACAGACGAAAACGGCTATCGCGATACTTTGGTCGTGACCTTGAGAGCTCAATCGTTTCTCGACGATCCTGCCTTGCTCAAGGCGTGAGCGCGTCTTTACTTGCGCCGCGCCACCATCAGCACATAGTTACCGTCTTTGTAGTAACCCACACGAAAATTCAAAGGCTGAACGTCTTGGCGTTGCGCATAGGCACGTGCGAGATCAGTATGATAACTTTGAAAAGCCTGGTGGGCGACCACGAATTTTCCGAATAAGGTGCTGTTGAATTTTTGGCTGAGCGCAGTGTAGTTCACTCCGGTTTCGTCTTGCACCACAAGCGGCGCATGGTCGAGGACTGCATTTGCGATCATGTTGAAGTTAGCATTTTGCGGAAGATGCGATGCTGCTTTGAAAAGCGTTGGATTAAAGGCCATCTGTTGCACGAATTTGAAATGGTCAGGCGCTGTTTGTAGCCCTTGATTCGACAAGTCGATTCTGAGGTAATCCAACACAATCGGATTGCCATTTTTAGTCGCGTTAAAACGTACGGAGCTCCAGAGCTTGGTATCAAGAGCAAGCTCTTCTACTTCGCCATTTGCGCCAACCTTGATTGGCGTGACGCGTTCAATGTCAAAGCCCTGAAGCTTTAGAAAGATGGTGAGAAAGGTACTCGCGCCAATTTTTCCTTGGCTGGCGTAGTAATACCGTTCTAAATATTCAGTCACAAAAAAACCATGTGTCCCGTAGAGCTGCCAAGCAGATGTCAGTTGCTCTAAGCTTTGATCGGTAATCAGTGGTGAGTACGCACCAAGATTCATTGGACGACCCGCATGCTGCATCGCGACCATGACGTAACGCTTGGCTTCGGGAAAGAGCTTGTGAACCGTGGTGAAGTCAGGTCCAGAAAAGGGATAGAAAATCGTATCAGTCGAATGGCCGATATTTTGTTTTGCCCAATCAATCATGGGTAAACCAATTTTTTTGGTGTATTCGGCCCAGTTATTTTCGACTTCTTTTGCGTACAGCTTCCATTTCAAATTATCGTTGACAGTGCTAGGCAGACCTGAAGAGGGCTCTTTGCCAGTCAGCAATGTAGCAATCTCTTGCAGTTGGGAGGCTGTGGGTGCAGGGGAAGACACTGCTGGTGCTTGAATACTCACTGCTGTGGCAAGTAAACCCAAAAATATGGCGCTTTGTCTGATGAGCGAGATCTTTATCATTTTTTTCTATTGGATAGAGCTGTTTAAGTTTTTTAGTTGATGCAATTTTAATGTAAAGATTTTAGAGTAGTGCCTACAGCCGAGATAGTTAAGTTTTTATTAGTTTTTTTGCATGCGGATACGCACATCTCATCGTTGATTTAATCTTTTATGCGCGAAACGAGGATGTGATCTAGTTTTAAAATATCAACTAAAGGTAGCGCCTTTGAAAACAGATAGCCTTGTCCGAAATGACATCCACTATCAACCAACGCTTCACGTTGCAATTCTGTCTCTACGCCCTCTGCGATGATCTCTAGGAGCGCGCCAGGGCCACACAACCAACGATTCGGCCCGTGGTGAGCTCGACGCAAGGCTGATAGTAGGGAACGATCAACCCTTGCTTGAGTGCCTGTGTCAGTTTTTCATGAATAGTATTTAAACGTTGGGCATGTGCTTGAATATTCTTGCCAGATACGTGTTCTTGGGCGCGTTCAAGTTTGCTGACGGAGTAGATATTAAGGCTCAATACTGCAATAACGAGCACGGCAAGCGCCATCAAAGAGAAAAACCATCCGACGATTGAAATCAGTTTTTTTTCTATCTGATACTGTAAAGAGTTCGTCGGCGTCTGCAAAGATGTCCAAAAGCAACAAAGCAAAAAATCATGTTACCGTGAATCGCAGTCCAACATGGGAGCAATGCTATATGTTTGAACGGTTTATCAAGGGTCGGTCGCTTGAGACGGCTAAAAAGACAGCTTTGAACTTACTCTCTGAAAAGGGCGAAACCAATGCCCAGAGCATGGCGTCCAAGCTTTTGGAAACCTTTCACAGCCTCGATCGGGCTGAGCAGCTTCATTTTTTTGAGTTTATGGCGGCCAGTTTTAATCCTGATCCCGCAGCGGTGCTTGTCGCGGCGCAGCGTTACGCAGACCGCCAGGACCATGCAAGCCTGAGCAATCTTTTTCATACGGTGGAGCCTGCGCGCCAAGAGTTACTGAGGCGCTTAAACCGCGCAATGGGTGGGACGCATTCAATCGTTCAAATGCGCGAACGATTGTTGGGTCATTTAACAGCCCATCCAGGCCTGAAGTCGGTCGATACGGATATTCAACATGTCTTTAGCTCCTGGTTTAATCCTGGATTTCTTGAATTGCATGAAATCACATGGTCCTCGCCGGCAATCCTGTTGGAAAAAATCATCAAGCACGAATCCGTCCATGCGATTGATGGTTGGGATGATTTACGCAGGCGTTTGCAACCGGATCGTCGATGTTTTGCTTTTTTCCATCCTCAGTTACCAGATGAGCCTCTTATTTTTGTTGAGGTTGCGTTGGTGCCGACGATTGCGCGAGAGATTGGTGCATTGCTTGACAAAAAAGCAGAGTCTCTCGAGCCCAAAAAATTTAAAACAGCGATTTTTTATTCGATTAGCAATTGTCAGCCAGGACTCAAGGGCGTATCACTCGGTAATTTTTTGATTAAACGCGTCGCTGAAAAAATTCAACAAGAGATTCCGTCGGTCAAAACGTTTTGCACGTTGTCACCCATTCCTGGCTTTACAAAATGGTTAGATTCGAGCGTTCAGGCTGACCAGTTTGACTTGGTGCCTGCCAAGCGTGCGAAGGTCGCGGAGGCCTTTAAACTGTTGCGTGCAAAAGGTCAGCCCTGGGCCAAGACGCTCGCGGCTGGATGGACGAGCCTCAATGTCAGCGAAGAAGAAAAAGCGGCGTTGATGCGCTTGTGTTTTGTGTACTTGACACAGGAAACTTGTACAAAAGGGGGCGATGCGGTGGCGAAATTTCACCTCTCCAATGGCGCGCAACTTTTTAACATTAATTGGGCGGCAGACTTATCCAAAAAGGGCGTGGCTCAATCCAGCAGCCTGATGGTGAATTATCTGTATGAACTAGATGCTGTAGAAAATAATCACGAAGCTTTCGTCAACAAGACTGTTATATATGCAAAGAGTCTTGAAAAGCTGCTGTGAAACCTAGGGTTTATCGGTAGTCGTCGTATCCTTCTGTGGGTATAAACTTATCAGCTTAGAAAACTGATAGTTTTTCAAATTATTTGAGTATGGAGTTAAAAGTGTTAAACAAAATTATCCGTCATGCTGGCATGGCTCTCGGTATCTTAGCGGTCGCTGCTTCACCCATTGCTTCCGCTCAACAATGGCCAACGAAGCCCGTCACTTTTGTTTCGCCGTTTCCTCCAGGTGGCTCTGTGGATCCCTTGGCACGGCTGTTTGCAGTCAAGTTGTCCGAGGCACTCGGTCAACAGTTTATTGTTGAAAACCGTACGGGTGCATCCGGCTCGATCGGGACAGCTTATGTTGCAAAAGCACCTGCTGACGGTTATACGTTTGTATTTGTCTTTGACACGCACGCAACGAACCCTTATCTGTTGCCAAAGATGACCTATGACACGATCAAGGATCTGACGCCAGTCATGTTGGTGGGTACCGCGCCCATGGCCTTTGCTACGTCGCCCAACAAGCCTTACAAAACCTTTACTGACTATGTCAAAGCTGCGCAAGCCAAGCCCGACACCTTGAGCTATGGCTCAGTGGGTAGTGGGAGTTTGGGTCATTTAGCGATGACCTTGCTTGAGAAAGAGGGCAAATTTAAGGTGGTGCATGCCCCTTATAAAGGTGGTGGTCCAATGTCCATCGACATTATGGGAAGCCAGATTGATGGTGGTATTGGTTCAATCGCAGTGTTAGGCAATCATATCCGCAGTGGAAAAATGCGCGCCTTGGCTGTGACCAGCGAAACACGAGCGCCTTCTTTGCCAGATGTGCCAACGATGGCCGAGCAAGGCTTCAAAGGCTTTTCAGCCGAAGCTTGGTGGGCTGTGTACGCACCAACAGGCACACCGAAGGCGATCATCGACAAGCTCAATGCTGAGATGGTCAAAATCACCAAGCAGCCCGACGTTTATAAACAGTTGACTGAGACACAAGGCATGAATCTGAAGGCCGGTACGCCAGAAGAACTCGCTAAGTTCACACAGTCCGAAATGGATCGTTGGTCCAAGGTGATCAAAGAAAACAATATCAAACCTGATTGATGGTTTGCTTTGGCTTTGTCTGTGAAAACGCCCCTTTCGGGGCGTTTTTTGTTTCTGTCATCTCATCACAATTAGTGCATGACGTGTGAACGCTCAGCTGTCACAAAGTTTTTGCCACGGGGTGAGAGCAGGGCTGCTTTAATTCGTGCATCGATAGCGGGATCTGTATCGGTGAGCAAGACAGGCTGATAGCCAAGTTTGATCAGCCACTCTTCTAGTTCCCATTCATCGATCACAATGGGTTCCATTGCTGCGCGAAGATAGATACCGAGCTCCTCTGAAGACTCGCGCGCGAGTTTGTAAACACGTGGCAGCCATCTTGCACACGCTTGGCCGTGTGAGATTCCTTTTGCAAGCGTATCCTCGTAGGAGAGGGCGTGAACTAAAGCTGTCTCAGTTAAGGCCATAGCCTGACCCGCCCAAATCGCTGCCTGACTCATTTCAGCTCTGAGTGCGATGTCATGGGGATGATCAATCAGTCCGGGTAGGACGCGTGTAATCTGTTGCGCAGCCGACATTGCGAAGGCACTCG
>Ga0247840_10006669_pt1 | contig 16475 bp, 11 predicted proteins | sample LaCruzMarch2015__FD_192404 | JGI IMG/M metagenome (GOLD analysis project Ga0247840, IMG submission 192404) | Freshwater microbial communities from meromictic Lake La Cruz, Castile-La Mancha, Spain - LaCruzMarch2015_17m | ecosystem: Environmental > Aquatic > Freshwater > Lake | place: Spain... | reverse complement strand
ATTGTTTCTATAAATATATCAATTTCTGGGTCGTTTAATATTTTCTCGTAATCATTAACTATTAATTTATTATATGGGCTATCGGGGAATTCACGAATTTCAAGTATAGCTTTTACACAAATAGGTTCGCCAGCTTTTTGCGAGAAATCGTTTTCGCATATAATCTCAACAACGCCCGAACCAACCGTGCCAAAGCCTAAAACAGCAACGTTTTTCATAATTACCTCCTGTATATTGTCTTGCTTAACTATCTATATAATTAGATTTTACCTATTCTTAAAATAATACCACATATTTTAGTAATTTTCAATATATATTTTGACAAACTTTGTTAATAATAAGCTAAAAATTTATACTAAACATAAAAATAAAGCACCCCGAGTGGAGTGCTTTATAGTTAAGCATATTGTTAATCTTGAATGTTGTAGTAGTATATAACCTTAACAATACCATATACTGAGTATACAAAAACTTGTGCCGCCTTTTTACTTTCTGGGGCTAATTCTGGCTGTTTGGTGTAATAATCACCATTAACCATATTTATTAAATCTGTTTTGGTAATTGCTGGTGTTATTAGTTTACCAGGGTACTTCAAATATGATAACCCAGCTGCAATTGTAAACGAATTTTTGTCAGCAGTTTCACACTCAGTGGCTATAACTGTTTTAGCAAGTTCAAAGGTTTGTGGTGTATCTGTTGTACTAACAGAGTACAAACAACCAGATGCAGCCTTGTACACTGGGGCATCTACAGACTCAGTAGACCTATTTAAAAATCCTGTTGGAGCATGAACATCAAGAATAGAAGCAACACTTCCATCTTTTATATACCCTTTTGGTGTGGTACCAAATCTAATAACATCACCAATAGCATAGCTATCTAAAGTGGTTGCGCTTTCAGTATAGAAATTTTCTGTAGCACCTGTCTTACCAACACCATAAGTGTATGCCGTAATCTTTTGTACCGATATTCCATCTTGAACAACACTTGTAATTCCAGAAATAATTGATATTGGAGTATCATCAGATACAGTTGCACGAGGGTCATCTCCAATAATAACAACTGCTTTCGCTGTTTTAACACTACCAGTACCAGTAAGGTCATAAGCTATTGCATTTCTAGTCAAATTATTTGTAAGTGAACGATAAGATATCTTTGTATAGCTATCATAGTCAGCTGAATTTACAGGAACTACGAATATATTTGAAGTCGAATCAACCATAAATTTAGCAAGTGGTTCATCAGCCTTTTTTGTAGTTGCATTACTAAATTCTCTCGAATTAAAATTATACACCATATCTTTCGTTAGTTTAATTGATTCTACCAAGTCGCCTGTATTTACTAATACGCTCTTTGATAACAAAATTGACTCAATTTCACCAGCACCATTTACACTGTATTTAACAAGCTGTGGTGTTTCTGAAAGAGTATCCAAATTCTCTGCTGTCGCTAATAGTCCATTAATCTTTATTTTTTTTGCACCCTTAACATTCACACCATTTGGGCTAATTGATGTTCCATTTTGTAGCATAAATTTAAAGTATCTAACATCGCTGTCAACCCATGATCCAGCGAGGTAACCATAGTTATTAGCACGAGATGCTGTTTGGTCAAAGGCCGCTATTTTTCCCTCTTTGTCAAGATAAAACTTTCCATCATCATCGATTGTTAGTTTGCCAAAATCAGCAAAGTATTTCTCGAAATATTTTGAGAATTCATAGTCTTTACCACTAATTTTTAATTTATGATTATCCTTATCAAGCTCTGTAATACTACCAGTTACTGATTTTGTAGAAACCATTACATCCATAGTGTTTTTGCCAGATGAATTAGTTTGCTTTATGGTTAGGACGTTCCATTTTGCTAAACTAGTAAACGCAACTGGCGCATTACTTTCATTCACCATTTTCAAAATTACTTGGTTACTATCTTCATCAAGAATCATTTCATTTCCAGTTGTAGATGGTCTATACATATCGAAAATTTTCTTGTCTGTTGAGCTTATTGTGTTGACAACATAGGTTTCGTATGATGTAACGAAAATTTTATCAAATGTTCCGTTTGACGAAGAAGACATAAGCTCGATCTCGCCAGAAAGAGGCATAAAATCAACCTCTGGGTCAACTCCTGTTGCAGTTCTACCATTAATTACTACGCTACTATTGGCAGCAAGTGTTGCTTTTTCTGTATTACGGTCTGTTTCCTTATTCACCCAATATTCAATGGTAACTCCATCTGCTATTGTACCTGTAACCTTGTCTATATTACTGGCATTAATCTTTAATATCGCTGAATTTTTTGTTTTGCTTTCAAGGTATGCAAGTGTCTTTAAGCCGTTATTATCCTCGCGGAAGTAATATTTAATAGAATGACCTACCATGCCGTCTGTGGCAATTGTACCTTTAAGGAAAATTTCTTCGTCGGTTGTACCCTGTTCAGTGATTAACACTTCGCCTGCTTTAGATACCTGCCCATTTGTGCTAATAGAAGTTTTTTCATCTGCTTTTAGCTCACCTGTTGAGGTTCTGATACGAAGCTTGTCACTTAATATTGTTTTACCCTTGCGAATTACATATTGGTCTGAACCAATTGCTAAACTTTTTTCCATCAAATCTATTTCAAGTGAATTATAAATTAATTTTGCTATTTCAAAGCGTTTAGCAGGCTGACCTTTTACAACGCCAACGCCACCATCTATATTGTTTTGTGTAGCCACAGCCAAATATCCGTCAGGGTATATTAAGGCTTTGTCGCCACCAACCCTGTCTAATGCTACAGGCTCGTAACCTAATGCACACACTATCATTTTTATTGCTTGCTCGTATGTAACTTGATTATCTGGTGCAAATTGTTCAGCACTCATACCGTTGATAATGCCAAGGTCGAACGCTGTTCTTATGTCACTTACTGCCCAAGCAACCGTGCCAAGGTCTTTGAAGGTAAGCCCTGCTGGGTCTGAATTTCCAACGCCACTAAGCCCAAGTGTCCTAATTAGCATTACTGCAAATTCTGCCCTTGTAACATTTTTTTCTGGTCCAAAAGTGCCATCTTCATAGCCCTTAATTATGTCTAATGCTGATAACAAAGAAACTGCTGAATAATAATTTTTGTCTTGTGCTACGTCTTTATACGTTGCAGCAAAGGTAACTGTTCCGAAAAGCATACTCATTGCAAGTACCACTGATAAAATTCTTGAAATTATTTTCATATGTATTTCCTCCTAATTTTAATGTGTATATTTTTAATTTTAGCACTATAACCACAAAAGGTCAAGCAGTTTAACACAATCTTAATATTACTTATATTCCCAAACCAATATTATAGCTGTTTGTGAATTTTGTCTTTGCCAAATTGTACCCAAGCATTGCCTGTGCTTTGTTTAGCTTTGCTTCGAGAAGCTTGTTTAGTGCATCTGTAACCTCGCTGTTTGCCGAAATTCCCTGTGCATATTTTATTTTAGCAATGTCATAAACCTTTTGTTGTTGTGAAATTTGTGCATCTAACAGCTCAAGAAGAGCAAACGCATTTACCATATCGTTATATGCCTTGTAAACGGATAATCGCAGAGTGTCAAGTGTTGATTTATACGTATCCTCACTTGTCATTGCAGTAAATTGCGCCTGCTTGTAGCCATAAGTGTTTGGCATATAGTATTTGCCTGTAACTTCAAGTAGCTTTTTATCCAGTTCTAATTGCTCCTTAGCCGATATTGCTTCCATTCTGTTAGCCGTTGCAAGCTCGGATTTTTCTGCAATATTTACCTCGTCATATTTAACACAGGCTATTTTATCAGTAAGCTCAATTTTTGTATCAAATGGCAAGCCTAATGCTTTATTGAATTCCATTCTTGCATAATCAAGCGAATTATCTGCATTCATTTTATCAATGGTAGCCTTTAAAACACCATTGCTTGCATACATTAAATCAATATCACTTGCTAAACCAAGCGAGCCTCTTAGCTTTGCAGTTTTTTGATTATCCTGTGCAAAAAGCAGGATATTATCACATATTTCCTTTTTATCTAACGCATTTTGGTAAGCAAAATATACGCTTTCAGTAGAAAAACGAATTATTGCATCTGTTTGAATAATGCCCTTTTCGGCAAGTAATAAACCCATTTGCGAGAGGCGAACATAATAACCATTACGCACCTTAACTCCCTCGAAAACATACGCTCCCTTGTCAAGCAATTTATACTGTGCAAGTTTTTGCTCGTCTAAGGATAGCTTTGCTGCTTCTAACCTTGTTTTGTTAATCGCCTGCATAGTGCTGTTTTCCAAAGCATATTTAATTGCAGTTTCAAGTGAAAATGTCTTTGTTATGGATTGTGTTTGTACCACACTCGTTACTTGTATTTCGTTTGCGTATATAGGCAGGGTTATAGATAATAGTATTGTAGAAATAAGTAGAAAAATAATTGTCTTTGTTGTTGTTTTCAAATTAACCAGCTCCAATTAAATATATAATATGTTACAAGATATATTATACCACATTATATATTTAATTGAAATACATATTTCGATTTGGCAAAATTTAATGCAACAAAAAACCGACGTACAAATGTGCGTCGGTTAGTTTTGTTAATTAAGCTAATATCAACTTAATTGATATTATTTGAAGATGTAAATCATTACGTCAACGATTTTGCCATCATACTCACGAGTGATTGCATATACGCTTGCAACGTCATTATCGTAAGTAGTTACGTTTGTATCTATGTTTAGGTCAGCATCGAAATCTGCAACGCCACCAACAGCTGTTCTGTTAGATTCGCTTAAACGCTCATCATAAATAGTAACATTAGCTGTTCCAGGAACAACAACGTCTTCTTCTGTTGGACCATCTTTAAGAGTAAGAGTCATTCTGTTTCTGTTAATAACTTTACCATAAGTGTAAACAACTTTTGTTGAATCGGTCGCTGTAAATGCAACTTCATTAGTTGTAGTATTTGGAACTGCAAGAACTGTTACCTCTTTAACTTCACCCTTTGTGTTAAGAACAGGGATTAAAGCATAACCATTATCAACTTTTGGATTTGTTAAAGTAACTGTTTCATTTCCTGTAGCTATAGCAAGTGTATCAGCACCAACAAAAACTTTAGCTTCGCCATTTTGTAATGCTTTTAACTTATCAATTGTATCGCCTTCTGCATTTGTACCAGAAGAAATTCCAGTAATTGCAGCTATACCTGTTGTTGAAGCTTCAATTGTTACTGGAGCCTTTACAAGAACTGCGCCAACTTCTCTATCAGCATTTACATTGTAGAATGAAACAACGTCGAAATCTTGATCGTCAGCTAATGCAGCAACGTTAAGAATTTCATAATTATCTTCATTTGTTCCATAAGCAACCATAATAACAGTATCATCTGTTACATAAACCTTGCTATTATCTGTTTCAAGTGTTTTTGCACCCTCTGAATAGTAACTTTTAGCTTTTGTTGAATATAGTGAGAAATCATCTTGATCAATACTTCCGATTGCATTAGCAGCTCTATCAATCTTTGTAACTTCATTTGAAGAATTCACATCATATGTGATGAATTGTGTTGCTGCAACTTTAACATCAACAGTAGTAGCAATAGTGTAAGGATACTCTACTGGATTTTTAAGACCGTTAGCACTTGTAACAACACCAACAGCAGTAGTTCCATAAGTAACAACTGGAGTACCAGCAACTGGAGTAACTGAAGGAGCTACTGGAGCAGTATATGTTACTGTAGTTGTTTTAGTTAGAGTTTTCAAACTCTCAGTTGGAATATTTGAAAAACCGTCTACTTTAACTTTTGTAGCTGTTTTCAATGTAACAAATTCGCCTTTTTTAGTAAACAATTTAACTTCTGTTTTAGGGTCAATACCTGTACCTGGTTCAACAGCGAAGATATAAGCATAGTTTGTGTTAAGTGCAGCTGTTGTGTCAGCATAGCAGATGTTTCCAAGAATATCAAGGTAGAATGTACCTTCATCTTCAAGTTTTAAAGCACTCATATCTGGATCTATTTCATACACTTTACCATCAATTGTGTATTCTTCTTCTTCTCCATCTACTTCTGTAATTTTGCCTGTTACTTTGTCAGTTACAAGTGTAGCAACTGTAACATCTTTACCAGCTGATGATCTTTTCAAAGAAAGAATATCATCTTCTTTAAGGTCAGTCCATTTCATTGCTACGCCTTTTGAATCAACAAGTGTTGACAAAACAGATGAATCATCTGGATCAAATTCAATTGCAGAAGCACCATTCTTTGATGAAACTCTGAAGTTTCTCTCGCTTACTGAATCTACAACAAAGTTTTCGTAATTTGTTATAAATACTCTATCATAGTCTGCAACTGTATCGCCAACTTTTGAGAAAGTAACACTACCATAGATACTAAGAGGAGCTGTTGGAGTAGTAGTAGCAACGCCATTCTCATAGAATAATGTGTCAGTTAAATCATAAGTAATTTTTGTTGTTTTCTTATCTGTTTCATTTGCCCAGTATTCAAGTGTTTTAATATCGCCGTTTGTTGATATATTTTCTATATCACTCGACTTAATTGTAACTTCGTCTGTTTTTGAAGTATCTTTTACTGCAAATACAACAACTGGTGTATCTGATGAAGAATCATCATAAGCAACATAAGCAAATGCTTTTGAACCAACTAAATCGCCAATACCTGACGTACCAGCATCAAGAGCGTAGAATCCACTTTGAACAGTACTCTTTTCAACGAATTCTTCATCATATTTTGTGTTGTAGTTGTTAAGGATTGTAACCTCAACATCATTTTCATTCTTTGTTGTGCTTGTTGTTGCTAAATTTTTATCAACTGTTACTTGTAGCTTAACAACATCTAAGTATTCGCTCATCATTGTTTTTCTTACAGAACCTGTAGCAACACCATCGTTAATAACGAAGCTAATGTCTGTTCCGTAACCATCTTGTGTCATAATTGGAACATCAAGTGCGTTGAATATTAACTGAGCAACTGTGCCTCTGTTAGCAGGAACGCCGTTTGAACCAGCAACACCTGAAGTAATTCCAAGCTCACCAGCTTTTGTTAGGTAACCAACTGGGTAACCAGCTGAACCGATTGCTGGAGTGTAGCCAAGAGATACAACGATCATTTTTATTGCTTGCTCGTAAGTAACTTTGTCTTCTGGACCAAATGTTCCATCACCGTAACCGTTTACTACGCCAAGACGAGTAACGATATTGATGTATCCTGCTGCCCAATGGTCAGCTTTTACATCTGTGAATGATGTAGCAGTTGCAGCACCAGATGCTTGTGCTTCTTGTCCTAATGCTCTTACCACGATAGCTGCGAATTCAGCTCTTGTGATGTCGCCTTCTGGTTTGAATGTGCCGTCTTCATAACCTTTGAATAGGTTAAGACCCACGCCTACGTTTACTGCGTTTGCAACATTAGAGCTGCCTGTAACGTCTGAAAAGCTTGCGAATGCAACTGTGCTAATCATCATTGTAACAACAACTAATAGTGCCAATGCTCTTTTTAGATTTTTCATTGAAAATCCTCCTTATAATAATTTTATTTTTTTCGAAAGAGAAGTGTTTATTGTGGAAGGCTGTCTCTCTTTCATCTAACCACCTACCACATAACCAGAAAAATATTTGGCAACAAAATACTATTAACCCAACATTTTCGTCTGATACTGTTATGATTATATCATTAAGCACTAATTACGTCAACAGTTGTAACATAACTGTAAAACTGTTTTATTTGCTGGGAAATTTTTTCAAGTGTTTCTAACCAGTAAAAATTCTATGTAATTTCCCCACGCAAGCAATCTTCGCCCCATATTAGGGGCTTGCTTGCGAGCCAGTTACTTCGTAACTGTTCTATAAGTTGTGCGATTTTTTTATTGCATTCCCTACAAAATCTCTGAAAAGTGGGTGTGCTCTGTTTGGTCTTGACTTGAACTCTGGGTGAAACTGCACCCCTACAAACCACGGATTATCTGAATATTCCACGATTTCAACCAATTTCCCATCTGGTGATTTGCCCGAGATAACAAGCCCTGCCTCTTCAAGCTTTTCCTTGTAATCATTGTTAAATTCATATCTGTGCCTGTGGCGTTCGCTTATAACTGTTTTGCCATACGCTTTTGATGAATTAGTTTCATCTGTTAAATTACATGTATATTGACCAAGTCGCATTGTTCCGCCCATATCTTGAATTTCCCTTTGCTCTGGCATTAGGTCGATTACTGGATATGGCGTTGCAGGGTCAAGCTCGGAGCTGTGTGCTTTGGCAAGACCAACAACATTCCTTGCGAATTCTACAACTGCAAGCTGCATTCCAAGGCAGATGCCGAAAAATGGAATTTTATTTTCCCTTGCATACTGGATTGCGTTAATTTTTCCTTCTATTCCCCTGTCACCAAAGCCACCCGGTACAAGTATTCCATCTGCACCCGATAAAAGCTCTGCCGCATTTGTGGGGGTAACATAATCCGAATTAACCCAATCAATCTCTACATTGACACCATGTGCAATTCCAGCGTGTGTAAGAGATTCTACTATACTTATGTACGCATCATGCAGGGCGACATATTTGCCTACTAATGCAATTTTCACATTTCCACGAAGTGTTTTATGCTTTTCTACCATTGCTGACCATTCTGCAAGGTCTGGCTCGGTGCATTTAAGGTGTAGGCGTTTGCATACAACGCTTGCAAGCCCTTCATTTTCAAGCATAAGTGGAACCTCGTAAAGGCTCTCGGCATCCATATTCTCTATGACACATTCAGGTGAAACATTGCAAAACAAGGCTAATTTATCCCTTAAATCCTTTTCAAGGTGCATTGTAGTCCTGCAAACAATAATGTCTGGCTGAATTCCAAGGCTTAAAAGCTCTTTAACACTATGCTGAGTTGGTTTTGATTTAAGCTCACCAGATTTTTCAAGGTATGGAACAAGCGTAACGTGAATGAACAGACAATTCTCTCTGCCCACATCAGATGCCACCTGACGTATTGCCTCTAAGAAAGGCAGGCTTTCAATATCACCAACTGTGCCACCAATTTCTGTTATAACAATATCTGTTTCCTGCGAGGCACCAAGCTTGTAGATATTTTCTTTTATTTCATTTGTTATGTGAGGTATAACCTGCACCGTTCCACCAAGATAGTCGCCACGACGCTCTTTGGTTATTACTGACCAATAAATTTTACCTGTTGTTTTGTTACAGTACGAGCTAAGGTTTTCATCGATAAAACGCTCATAATGACCTAAGTCCAAATCTGTTTCAGCGCCATCATCAGTAACGAAAACCTCGCCATGCTGATATGGGCTCATAGTTCCTGGGTCCATATTTATGTATGGGTCGAACTTCTGCATAGTAACACGCAGACCTCTTGCTTTTAATAGTCGCCCAAGCGACGCCGCTGTTATACCCTTACCTATTCCGGAAACAACCCCACCGGTTACGAAAATATACTTGACTGCCATAAGGCCGCATCCCTCCTAAGTTAAATTTATTATCCTATATATTTTAATATTTTTTAGCGTATATTGTCAAGCACTTTTACAAAAAACTTTACAAATGTTGATTTAAGTGATAGAATTTTCCTAAAAGGTGGTGACGAATATGAATATAGGCTTTATTGGCAGGGGGCGTGTTGCTACTGCCTTTGCACAGTTTTTTAGTGAGCAAAACATAGAAATTTGTGGCTTTCATACTCGCACAAGTCCTAATCTTGAAATACTTTCAAAATGTGACATAGTTTTCATAGCTACGCCAGATGATGCCATTTCTTCCATTATAAATGAAATTGAGCCAAATTCAAAGGTGTATTGCCATTTTAGTGGAGCCATTTCCTCTAATGTTCTCCTCCCTCTTGCTAAAAATGGTGCTGTTATTTGCTCTCTTCACCCTGCTATGACGTTTGCAGGAGAGGTTGACCTTTCGAAAATTGCATATACATTTGAAGGAAGTGGCGATGGAATAGGCGAATTTATGTATTTTTTGCATAGCTGTGGCATTAAGCCAATAATGATAAATACAGAGGATAAGCCACTTTACCACGCTGCAATGTGCAACGCATCTAACCATATTACCACTATAATATATTCGACGTTTGAAATGTTGAAAAAGTTGCACATTACTAAGGAAGAAATGTTTTCCTTAATTGCACCACTTTCTAAAAAGGCACTTGAAAATGCACTTAATTTGTCGCCAGAGGTTGCACTTACAGGCCCAATTTCAAGGGGCGACGTTGAAACAATAAAATCTCACATACCTTTTGTGGATAAAACATATACTAATCTTGCAATGCGTACGGTTGATTTAGCCCTTAGTGCAGGGCGAATAGATAAAGAAAAAGCAGAAAATATTCGGGAGGTCTTGGAAAATGCCAATAACAACACATAAAATTAAAAATAAAAAAGGTAAAGAAAAAATTACAATGCTAACCTGTTATGACTATCAAACTGCGTTAATTCTTGATGAGGCACTTGTGGATATTTTGCTTGTTGGGGATTCCCTCGGAAATGTTGTGCTTGGCTATGATGACACCACTATGGTCACTATGGACGATATGGCTCACCACACAAGGGCAGTTGCAAGGGGTACAAAAAATGCTATGGTTGTTACTGATATGCCTTTTTTATCTTATCATTTGGGCATAGAAAAAACCCTTGAAAATGCAGGCAGGCTTATTCAAGCAGGTGCAAAGGCTGTTAAATTAGAGGGGGGTACGAGCATTGTCCCACAGGTTAAGGCATTAACCGAGGCAGGAATTCCTGTTGTTGGTCATTTAGGTTTAACTCCACAGTCGGTTAATCAGCTTGGTGGATATTTTGTTCAAGGCAAAACAGCAGGGGCGGCAAATAAAATGATTGAGGACGCATTAGCCCTTGAAAACGCAGGTGCTTTTTTAATTGTGCTTGAATGTATTCCAAGCGAGCTTGCTAAAATAATCACTCAAAGGGTAAATGTACCAATTATTGGTATAGGTGCAGGGGTGGATTGTGACGGTCAGGTGCTTGTTACTAATGATATGATAGGATTAACTGGTGGAAAACCAAACACGTTTGTTAAGAGATTTGCAAATGTAAACGAGGTTATAAAGCAGGCTACGTTGCAGTATATTGCAGAGGTTAAGGATAATAAATATCCAGCAAATGAGCATATTTTTCATTCAAGTGAGGGGATATATTAAATTATGCAGGTATTCGATAGAATTATTAATATGAAGAAATATGTGGCTGGGCAAAAAAAATTAGGCAAAACTATTGGCTTTGTTCCAACTATGGGGTTTTTACACGAGGGGCATACCTCATTAATAAAAAAAAGTGCAAGTGAAAATGACATAACTATTATTAGTATATTTGTAAACCCTACGCAATTTGGCGTAAATGAGGATTTTTCGTCATACCCTCGTAATTTTGAGCGTGATTATGAGCTTGCAGAGCTTTCAGGTGCAGTTGCACTTTTCTACCCTGAGGCAAAGGAAATGTACCCAGATAATTTTTCTACATATATTAATGTAGAAAAGGTTACAGAGGGGCTGTGTGGGGCTTCACGTCCTACACATTTTAGAGGGGTTACAACGGTTGTATTAAAGCTGTTTAACATAGTAAGTCCACATAGGGCATATTTCGGACAAAAGGACGCACAACAGCTTGCAGTTATAAAGCGTATGACTGCTGACCTTAACCTTGATATATCTATAATCGGTTGCCCAATTATTCGTGAGGAAAGTGGGCTTGCAAAAAGCTCTCGCAATGTTTATTTAACCGAAGAGGAAAAATTACAGGCAGTTGCACTTTTTAATTCATTAAATTTTGCAAAAGAGTGTATCGAGCAGGGCGAAAAAAACGCAATAATGCTAAAAAAAGATATACTTAAACAAATTGAAAGTGGAGCACCACTTGCAAGCGTGGATTATGTAGAAATAGTTGATGCCGATAATATGACCGAGCTTGCATACATCGAGGGCAAGGTATTAATCGCACTTGCAGTCCGTTTTCCATCTGCAAGGCTTATAGATAATATTATAATAACCGTATAAATTTTTACCTTCTCATCATTTGTTTTAGGGCTTGTTTTATTGTGTCCTCTATCGACAGCCCTTCCTCTACCTCTTTTACAGCCCTTTGTGCCTCCACAGGAGTGTACCCAAGAACAACAAGCGCTGCAATTGCTTCGTTTCCTAAATCATTAACTGGTATAAAATTATCATCTGAAATTTTGCCGACAAAATCTTTATTTTTTATCTTATCTTTTAGCTCTAATATAATCCTTTGCGCAAGCTTAGGCCCCACGCCTTGTGCTGTGGTGATTGTTTTTGCGTCGCCTGTAACAATTGCAAGGGCAAGGGATGATGCACTAATTGAGGATAAAATATTAAGCCCTGCACGAGGGCCAACGCCACTAACTGAAATTAGCATTTCAAAGGTTGCACGTTCCTCGACTGTTATAAAACCATACAGCTCGAAAATATCCTCACGCACATTAAGGTGAGTGTACATCATTACTCTATCCCCAATATGCCCTGCATTTTGCAGACTACGTGCCGATGTTGCTATTTTATAGCCAACTCCACCGACATCAACCACCACATAATTTTCTGTTTTTCTTTCAAGAATTCCTTTTATATAATCATACATCTATTTTTCACTCCTTAATTTTTCTAATATTTGTGACCGACAGCCCCTCGAATGTGCATGGCATATTGCAATTGCTAGTGCATCTGCTGTATCATCTGGCTTTGGCACTTCCTTTAAATTCAAAATTGCCTTAACCATTTGTTGCACCTGAGATTTTTCTGCCCTGCCATAGCCAACAACAGCTTGTTTTACCTGCAAAGGTGTATATTCAAAAACAGGAATTCCCTTATTCGCTGCCGTAAGTATTAGAACACCTCGTGCTTGACCTACCGAAATTGCAGTTTTTACATTCGTGTTAAAAAATAATTCCTCGATTGCGACCTCGTCTGGGCTATATTTATCTACAATATAACTCATATCATCATAAACCATTTTAAGGCGAATTGGCATAGGTGTGTGAGGTGGGGACGTCACCACACCATATTCTATAACCTTAAAAACATTGCCATCATATTCAATTACGCCAAAACCTACCGTTGCAATTCCTGGGTCAATTCCTAAAATTCTCATTAATTAAGTTCCACCTTGATTTTTTTTCTAAAATTTGATATAATTCTTAATACTAAGTTCATTTTAAATGGTTGTTACTTTGGCGAGCAGATTTTTTCGTCAGACAAGGCACAGGTTCCCAACAATGGTTTATCCATTGTTGGCGGTTCTGTAACACCGTATGGCGGAAAATATGCCGATAAAGTACAAGTGATTTGAAATGAATTTAGTATATCATAAGTTATTATAACATTTGTTTGGAGGGTTTTACAATATGTCAAAGGAAAAAGTTATTTTAGCATACTCGGGTGGTCTTGATACATCAATCATAATCCCATGGCTAAAAGAAAATTATGACTATGAAGTTATTGCAGTTTGTGGAGATGTTGGACAGGGCAACGAAACTGATGGCTTAGAGGAAAAAGCACTTAAAACTGGTGCATCTAAGTTGTATATTGAAAATATACAAGAGGAATATGTAACAGATTTTATCTGGCCTACATTAAAAGCACACGCTGTTTATGAGGGAAAATATCTTCTTGGAACATCGCACGCTCGCCCAGTTATTGCAAAGCGTCTTGTTGAAATTGCAGAAAAAGAAGGTGCTGTTGCAATTTGTCATGGTGCAACTGGCAAGGGTAATGACCAAGTTCGTTTTGAGCTTACAATAAAGGCACTCGCTCCTCACCTTAAAATAATTGCTCCGTGGAGGATTTGGGATATTAAATCTCGTGATGAAGCAATCGATTATGCAGAGGCAAGAGGAATTCCAATCCCTGTAACTAAAAAAGATAATTATAGTATGGATAGAAACCTGTGGCACCTTTCGCACGAGGGCTGTGACCTTGAAGACCCTTGGAATGAGCCACAATTAGACAGCCTGCTTAAACTTATGGTATCACCAGAAATGGCACCAAACACACCAACCTATGTTGAAATTGGCTTTGAACAGGGAATTCCAACAACTCTTGATGGAAAAGAACTTGGACCTGTTGAACTTATCGAAAACCTTAACAAAATTGCAGGTGCAAATGGCGTTGGTATTGATGATATCGTTGAAAATCGCCTTGTTGGTATGAAAAGCAGAGGCGTGTATGAAACACCAGCAGGCACAGTTCTTTATGCTGCACATCGTGAGCTTGAATACCTATGCCTTGACAGGCAGACATTCCACTACAAAGAACAGGTTGCAATTAAATTTGCTGAGCTTGTTTATGACGGAATGTGGTACACACCAATTCGCGAGGCACTTTCGGCTTTTGTTGATGAAACACAAAAAACTGTTACAGGAACAGTTCGTTTAAAACTTTACAAAGGTAGCTGTACACCAGCAGGTGCAAAATCACCATATTCATTATACAGCGAGGAAATGGCTACATTCGGTGCTGATGAAGTTTACAATCAAAAAGATGCAGAGGGCTTTATTAACCTATTTGGTTTACCACTTAAAGTTAGAGCGTTGGCGATGAAAGCCGTAAAGGGGAAAAAGTAATGAAGCTTTGGGGAGGAAGGTTTTCCAAATCCACAGATAGTTTGGTTGACGATTTTAATTCATCTATTCGTTTTGACGCAAGAATGTACAGGCAGGACATAAGTGGTAGCGTTGCACATGCTACTATGCTTGGAAAACAGGGCATAATCCCACTAAATGATGTAGATTTAATAGTTAAAACATTAGGCGAAATCCTTGTTGATATAGAAAATGACAAGGTTGAATTTTCAATTGATGCCGAGGATATTCATATGAATATCGAAAAGCTATTGACCGAGCGTATTGGTGTTGTTGGCAAACGATTACACACAGGCAGAAGCAGGAATGACCAAGTTGCGCTTGATATTCGTCTGTATTTGCGTGATGAATGTGAAAAAATAGTGGTTTATTTAACCGAGCTTGAAGCAACGCTTACAAGCCTTGCAGAAAAAAACATTACTGTAATAATGCCTGGCTATACACACCTTCAAAAGGCACAACCGATACTGTTTTCCCACCACCTAATGGCGTATTTTGAGATGTTCAAAAGGGATATTTCACGCCTTAGGGAATGTATGACAAGAATGAATGTATGCCCTCTTGGTAGTGGTGCGTTAGCTGGCACAACATACCCTCTTGACAGGGAATTCGTGGCAAATCAGCTTGGAATGAAGGGTGTAACACAAAATAGCTTAGACGGTGTTGCTGATAGAGATTTTGCAATTGAGGTATGCTTTGTAATGAGTATGATTATGGTGCATATGTCACGCTTTTCAGAGGAAATAATTCTATGGTCAAGCAATGAATTTAGTTTTGTAGAGCTTGACGACGCATATTCAACAGGCAGTAGTATAATGCCACAAAAGAAAAATCCAGATGTTGCCGAGCTTGCTCGTGGTAAGGCAGGCAGGGTTTTTGGTGATTTAATTGCACTATTGACCGTTATGAAGGGCTTGCCACTTGCGTATAACAAGGATATGCAGGAGGATAAGGAGCAGGTATTCGATGCAATAGACACAGTTTTAATGACACTTCCAGTTTTCACCAAAATGCTTGCAACAATGCGAGTAAGTGGCGAAAATATGAAGCGTGGTGCAGCAGGAGGCTTTACAAATGCTACCGATGCGGCGGATTATTTAGTAAAAAAAGGTCTTCCATTCCGTGATGCACATGAGGTTATAGGCAAAATGGTTGCATATTGCCTATCAGGAAAAAAATCTATCGAGGAATTAACTATTGCAGAATTTAAAAATTGCAGTCCATTATTTGACGATGATGTTTATACTGCAATTTCACTTGAAAACTGTGTTAATTTGCGTGATATTACCGGTGGCACAGCTACCAACCAAGTAAAAACTGCAATAGAGAACGCAAAAATATTTATTGATAATATAGGAGCAAACAAATGAAAAGAAACATATTTTCACTTATTTTAGTAATAATAATTATAATAATCACCGGTTGCGGTGGAGGAGGAAAAACAAAAATGGAAAAGAATCCAATAGTTACAATTGAAATGGAAAATGGTGATATAATGAAAGCAGAATTATATCCACAAATTGCACCAAACACAGTAAATAACTTTATTTCACTAATCAACAAGGGCTTTTATGACGGTGTAATATTCCACCGTGTAATTCCAGGCTTTATGATTCAAGGTGGCGACCCAAATGGTACAGGTATGGGTGGCCCTGGTTATGGAATAAAGGGTGAATTTACAAGTAATGGGCATGCAAATGACCTTAAACACACAAAAGGCGTGTTATCGATGGCTCGTTCACAATCAAAGGATAGTGGTGGCAGTCAGTTCTTTATTATGGTAGCAGACTCCCCTCACCTTGACGGACAATATGCAGGCTTTGGTAAGATTACCGAGGGAATTGAGAATGCAGACAAAATT
>Ga0247840_10006664_pt1 | contig 16484 bp, 16 predicted proteins | sample LaCruzMarch2015__FD_192404 | JGI IMG/M metagenome (GOLD analysis project Ga0247840, IMG submission 192404) | Freshwater microbial communities from meromictic Lake La Cruz, Castile-La Mancha, Spain - LaCruzMarch2015_17m | ecosystem: Environmental > Aquatic > Freshwater > Lake | place: Spain... | reverse complement strand
ATAGTTTCGAACCTTTCAAATTTCGATGAGTCCTGTTGAAATGGATAAACCGTGCGACACCTGTTCCCGCTGCTCGGAACAAAAAAAGCCTCATTAGGTTGCCCCGGCCGGATTGCAGCAACTGGTCGGCAGCAGTATGCTTCCGGATCAGATCTGCCATCTGTCATTCTTGTTGGTTTTTCCCAGAGCCCTGCACCGGTTGAAGTACGTTTCGCCCCAGATCCATGGCTGGTAGGTGCAGCACATCTCGGGTTTAACCTGGTGGATACCGCAGAGGTACTGCTCTTTTTTTACGCGGCGCAGGAACGGGCAGACCGTTACGTACTCCCCGTTGTCGGGATTGCGCATCTCGATAGAGACAATGTTCCCAATGTCTTCGGTCCTGAGGTCGACACAGTTTACCGGTGTGCTTTTCTCCATGAACGCGACAAACCAGCGCAGGATATCGGTCCGCCCCTGCTCCATCCAGATGTACACATTCGATACTGTAGGCGTAATTCCAGGACCAAAGATCCTGCAGCAGAGTCCGCACTGCTCACAGGGCTCGTCTTCGGTTGCTAGGTCATCCATGAGTTCCATCCCCTATTCATCCAGCATCTGGATACTGTTTTGCCGATAAGCGATAGGCACCAGCCGTTTCCGGGTTCTATGCGTCAAACCCGATCAGCCAGTATTCGATCACATCCATTCAGGCTTAACCGATGGGCGCATCTTTTCCAAATCCCGATGACTCCAAAGATCACTATAAACACTGTACATTAATTTATAGAGATCGGACTGCATGCCCTGAATCCATGTTCTTTTCTCCTTCAGAACGGGCTCGGCGCCATTTATCGTTGTAAGTGAGTGAAAATTTGGATTCACTTATCAACATCTCTATTTTTTCGGGATTGGTTCCGCCATTCCCTTCTCCAGCACCCGCACCACCGTCTGCCCTTTTTCAAATGCTTCCGTGAGCGCGGTCGGGTGGTTTTTGATCCCGCCATGCTGATCCATCTTATTTGCGATGATGTTGTCGTAGTATTCGAATCCCGTGCCGTTGAAGAACGCAGTGATGGCAGGGAACGCAGCGTCAAAGACGTTGTCCCACGAGAGCCCTGCGGTGGAGATGAACAGACCCTTGTGCCGCTTGATATGGTCGTTTGAGAAGTAGAGAGTCTTTAAGATAAACTTTCGTGCCCAGAGATACTGCCCCCGGTCGATCAACCCTTTGAGCTCCGCCGTTATACCCATGCTATAGATCGGTGAGGCGACCGCGATACAATCGACGGCGAGAATTTTGTCAAAGAGCGTGATCACATCATCCTGCACGATGCACTCGCCGGTCTTGTGGCAGGCATTGCACCCTTTGCAGGGAGTATAGTCGAGATCCCTGAGCACCACTTTCTCAACCGAGGCACCGGCTGTCTCTGCCCCGGACAGAAAACTGTCGAGAAGCGTTTCCGTGTTGCCGTGCCGGTGCGGACTTCCTGATATGCCAAGAACCGTGACTGCCATCGCCCCTCACGCTGCCAGTCGTTTCTTCAGTTCAGCGATCACTGCCTTTCCCAGTTTTTGTGCATCTGCCTTGGCAGTAGGGTGAGATTCGATCGCGCCTTTCTCATCAATGCCATTGATCATGAGATAGCTGATATCCGCATCTCTCACATCCGTGACGTGGTAGAAACATTTGATCGAAGGCACGGCTGCGTCAAAGACATAATCCCATTTTTGCCCGGCGCTTGCGAGGAACACACCGAGGCGTTTTCCTTTCCGTCCCGGGGGAACAACCGGGAGTTTAAGGACGTATTTTCTCGACCGGAAGACCTGTGCCCGGTCAACGAGCGCCTTCACCTGCGCACAGAGCCCGAGGCAGAAGATCGGGGAGGAGATGAGGATGCAGTCGGCATCGATAATCTTGTCATGGATGATATCCATGCCGTCCCGCTGGATGCATTTATTCAGCTTCTCGCATGCGTTGCACCCCCGGCAGGGACTGATGTTCGCTTCAGTGAGTGCGATCTTCTCGATGGTAACGTCGGGATCATCTCCCATCGATGCAAGCACCCAGTCGAGGAGCGTCTCGGAGTTCCCGTGCCGGCGCGGGCTCCCCGCGAAGGCGAGGACTTTCGTTGGCATAGTTGATTTCTTAGAGATTCATGGGGAAAAAAGGTTGGGTTGTGATCTGTCGGTTCCATCCACTTTGCTCTCTTTACAAAAACGTAAATGTCTTCGGCACAAGCGTCTGAAGATCGACCACTACTGCCTGCGCCGGCGTCGGAGTCACGTTCATCTGTTTCTGGAATGCGGTCTGGGACTGCCAGGTGCCAGCATTGATACCGAGCACCCCGCGATAATTCATCAGGCTTTTGATGTGGACATGCCCGGTATGCAGTATCTCCGGGAGCGGATCGATGATCAGCCGGTCAGATCTTCCAGCGGCAATCGGTGTCTTCCTCCCGTACGCAGGGGCGAGATGCCGGCGCTGGAGCATCTCCTGCATCATAATCCCGCTCTTCTCATAGGATGCACCGGGAATAAGCCCGATCATGTCATCGATCGATCGCCCGTGATACATGAGGACACGCACGCCCTGCAGGTTCACAAGCGCCGGGTTCTCGACGAGTTGGCAGTTCTCAGGAAATTTTTTTGTGAACTTTTCCGGGATCACCGGCTGGGGTTCTGCACCCCTCACCACATCATGGTTGCCCGGCGAGACAATGATCTTAATCCGGTGCGGGAGGTCACTTACCATCTCACCGAACCGGTCATACTGCTCGTAAATATTCTTAATGACAAGCTCGCTCTCCTGTCCCGGGTAGACCCCAATGCCGTCAACAAGATCGCCAGCAATCAGGAGGTAGGATATATCCGAGTCGGAAAGCCAGTCCGCGAACCGTGTCCAGCATTCTGAGAGAAACGTGTCACTGCCAACATGGACATCCGAGATGAATGCCGCCTTCCCTGCCTTTTCACTTTTATACGGGACGTTATCGATCCGGATATCCGGGCGGTAAAGGGTATCGGCAAAAAAGAGCTGCCCGTCATTGGAAAGTTTGCCCTTCACACCAATGACTTCATCGTGGATGATACGTTCGGCATCCAAAAAGACCGGGCGATCTTTCCTGAAGAGCACAGTCATGTTCGCAGAGGTGTCTTCCAGTTCTGCGATCCGGTGACCGTTGGTCGTCGTCTTCACATCAGTGACCATGCCAATAATGGTACACTCTTCCTGCCGGTACCGGGGAGAGCGTGTGAGCCCCTCCATCGGCATCGCACTGCAGCGGCTTCGTATCATCCCCCCCAGCCGGGTGAAGCGGTCCCGGAAATAATACAGGTAATCCGCTGTACCGTTTACGCTGCCGGAGGTGCCCGGGCTGCCGCTGATCACTTCAACCGATGGATCGGTGAGAAACCGGGTTCCGTCGCGAGTGGCAATCATGCCGGGAAGGTGTCGTGACGAAACCACCACTGTATCTTTTGGAACCTGCGCGATGATGCGTTCGATAAGATCCGGCTCATCCTGCTCCTGGATGTACCGCACCACATCGGGATGCACCTGCAGACTCGTCTCTAAAAACCGGAGTGTGATCTGCTGCGCATCAAGCATGGATAGTATATTGCTCACCGGGAAAATATAGCATTTTATCCTGTCCCGGATCAAAAAGAAATTTGCAAACCCGTGGAGTCCATTGATATCAGTACCCGGCAGACAGTGTTTAACCAGACCGGAGTGGCAGGACCGATCCGATGACCGATACAATCCAGGTATTTTTACTCGCATTTGCCCTCGGTCTCACCGGGGCGCTGGCTCCCGGTCCGACGTTTGTCGCCACGGTTAACGCTTCTATCTCCGGCGGGTGGACGACAGGACCCAAAGTGATGCTTGGGCACATGCTTGCCGAGCTCGCCCTCTTTATCCTGATCGTCTTCGGGCTCGCGGCTGTTGCACTTCCATATACCCCGGTGATCACTGTCATCGGCGGAATCGCACTCGTCATCTTTGGTGCACTTACCCTTGGCGGAAGCCGGAACGTCTCCATACAGAACACGCCGTCTGGCATCGTCACAAACCCGTACCTTACAGGACTCGTCACGAGCCTTGCGAACCCCTACTTCTGGCTCTGGTGGCTCTCCATCGGGAGCGCGATGGTGATCGCCGGGCTCCAAGGGGGGCTTGTCCTCGCGGGAATCTTTATGGTCGGGCACTGGTGTGCCGATCTCGGGTGGTACACGCTCGTCTCGTATGGCATCTCGCGGGGCACCGTGTTCCTGTCAGACCGGATGTACCAGATCATCATGGTGCTCTGCGGGATTTTTCTTGTGCTCTTCGGCGCATATTACCTCTCGCGCATATTTGTTCCGGTGTGAAATGCACAAACGGTGCGGTATATTAACAAAAAAATCCAATACAGAGCGCTAAGATATGGCTGATACCAATAAACCCCGGGATATCCGTACGCTGTTCTCTGATTTCCGGACAAGTGAGCACTGGGCGGTTTCCCTTACCCGGGATATCCTCTGGATGGTGGCGGTTATCGGTGGGATTGCGCTTGCCCTTTACCTGATCTGCGGGACATGGCCCGCAGTCGTCACCATCGAGTCTGAAAGTATGGTGCCCCACATGAACATCGGGGATCTCGTTATCGTCGTTGCCCCGGACCGGTTCGGAGCCCTCCAGACATGGGAGGAGGGAAAAGCCACGGGTTATAAGAAATACGAGGACTACGGGGATGTGATCATTTACCGCCCGAACGGGGTCACCGATTTCTGGGCGTCAATTGGGGTGCTCCCCCTCTCAAAACAGCACCCGATCATCCACCGGGCGATGACCTGGGTTGCCGCAGGACAACCCGAACCCTCGTACCTGAATATGTACCGCGGGGAGGTCACGCCATCAGAATATGTCCCACTCGCGATCAGTAACGAAACCGTATCCGGTTACCGGGTATTGTATCCAGTAAACACCAGCCCGCCAGCAAATATCACGCCGGATTCCCGTGATATCGTGATCAGGACTGCGACTGAACGTTTCATTGTGCCAAGGAACTATATCACGCCCAATACCGGGTATATCCGGTATTCCGGCACAACTGCGGCGCACGGCGGCTACATCACCAAAGGCGATAACAACGCCGCAAGTGACCAAGGCTACTTATCGATTCCGGGTGTGGGGGAAATAGAACCCTCGAAAGAGGATTGGGTTATTGGTAAAGCATACTTCACCATACCCCTTGTCGGCTTGCTCCCGCTCAATATCGTGCCAGTGATCATTGTTATTGTCGTCATCATGGTAATCCATGAACTGTACCTGCGGCGAAAGAAGGACCTGCCGGAAAAACTTCCGAAGAAGACCGTAAAAAAACGGCGGTAGCCTCGCTATGACACACTCCGGCATCTCCACCCTCCTCTCCGATGCGCTTGGCGGGCACCGGCTCACAGAACCGGAAGCGCTCCTCTTAATGAACGCACAGGGCAGGGATGTGCTCCGGGTCGCGGCGGCTGCGGATGCGATGCGGGAGCGGCGTGTTGGCGATGTGATCACGTCAATATCCCCGACAATCATCACAACCTTCATTGATTTCGACTTCGACATTACCTTATCCTACCAGATGTCCGGGAGTTGTCAGATAAGGCGCCCGGACTCGCGACATCCGGGCACTATGAAGGGGCACCCGAACTAATGAACAAGGAAATAACACCGTCGTTGACATTGACATGCCAGCAGTTTTTCTCTGAGAACAGGTATCAATAAAAAATACAAATATAATGCAGTATCAGATGATTTGAGGTAGTGTATGAGATATGGGGCGATTGCTGCAGTAATATTGTTGATCACCGGTATTGTGATATGTGGCTGTCTGGGAACATCACAAGGAACACAGAAATCAAAGGACATTGTAATCGGCGCACTCGTACCTCTCACCGGTGACTGGAGCTCCAAAGGGCAGAACTTCAATGCGGCGATTAACCTTGCCGTGCAGGACAGTAATGCCCACCTCGCGTCGGCTGGATCCTCAATACGTGTCCTGCTGCTGGTTGAAGATACCGGTACAGACCCTGCAATCGCGCTCCAGAAGATTAAAAAATTGCATGACGCCGGCGTACGAATTGTTGTTGGTCCTGCATCCAGTGCTGAAATAGCCCAGGTAAAAGACTGGGCTGACCAGAACAACATGGTCATTCTCGGTTATGCAAGCACCTCTCCAAGCCTTTCGATTGCAAACGATAACGTGTTCCGGCTGGTACCGGATGATACGAGGCAGGGGGAAGCCATGTCGGCATACCTGAACAAGTCAGGAATCAAGATGATTATTCCGGTCGTACGCAATGATGTATGGGGGACCAACCTGCTGTCCGCAACAAAAACCCGGTTTGAGAAGAATGGGGGGATTGTTTCGGAAGCATATCTCATGGATCCCGGTGCCCGGGATTTTACACACGTCGTCCCTGATCTCTCTGCACGGGTTGCGGCAGCACAGCAACAGTACGGAAATACTGCTGTGGGAGTGTACGTGATCGGCTTTGATGAAGTCGTACCTCTCTTATATTCTGCAGCGGATTATCCCCCTCTTGCTTCGGTGAAATGGTTCGGGAGTGACGGGTCGGCAGAGATTGATGCTCTATTAAAAAATGCGTCAGCTGCACGGTTTGCAGCAAAGACCGGCTTTTACAATCCCCTGTACGGTGTAGAGGACGAGTCAGCGGGTTTTCTTGATGTCAAAGAGAGAATCCGGGCGATGACCAAATCAGAACCCGACGGGTATTCGCTTGCCGCGTATGATGCTGCAGCAATCGCAGCGCGATCACTCATGATCTCAGATGATGCGACGTATGAACAACTGAAGAAATCTGTTGAGTTCACTGCGGGCTATTATTACGGTATCACCGGATGGACAAAGTTTGTTCAATCCGGAGATCGGGCATATGCAGTGTATCACTTCTGGGCGGTGAAAATGAACAATGGTACCGCTACATGGGAACAGGTCGCCCGGTACCAGAGTGATCCGGATCAACAGGGCAGATTCACCTGAATTTTTGTCATGAAAGTCGGCAAGCCGACTTTCATCGTGGCTTGCCTGAACGGGGTCTGGTACATCAGGGTTGTGCATCGAAAGAGATCTCCATATTCTTCTGCATTACGGAAATCCGATGATGGGTCAGGAGTTGCGCACAATCGTTGGAAAAACCGGGAGCGCAAACTTATACTGTGCCAAATACTTTAACGATTGAAGATTTGACAATTTCCTATTTTAGCCTTGCAGACGGGGATAGTATTCCGGTGATCAGATTAACCGTCAAGGACCCTTACGGATTCACCACCACTAATTCCCGCCCCACCCCCACATACCGATCAGCATTCCCCATCTGCCACACGCAGAGCGACGGGAGTTCCGGTGTGACATGCAGCCCGGTCAGCGTAATCTGTTCGCAGCTGTTGAGGTATCGCCTTCATTTCTGAAGACGGGGCAATGCATCGATTCCCCACACTCCGGAGCGCCCCCGATCTCCAGGAGTTCCCCGTCTACCTGATACCACTCAGCCATGCGAGTACGCTTGCGAGAGACAGATATTTTCCTAAAAAGGAGTTGTTTGATTTCCGGAGCAAAAAAAGAGAGAAAAATCAGACCATGACTGCACGGATGATCGTCACGTTCTGGAGCGGGCGATCACTGCCATCAGTCTTCACTTTAGCGATTTTATCGACAACGTCCATCCCTTCAACAACTTTTCCGAAGACCGGGTGCTTGCTGTCAAGGAAATTGTTGTTTACGAGATTGATGAAGAACTGGCTGCCGCCGGTATTCGGTCCGGCATTTGCCATCGAGATCGTGCCACGGTCGTTCCGGTTGTTCGTTGTGAACTCATCCTTGATCACATAGCCGGGCCCGCCTCTGCCCGTACCGGTCGGGTCGCCGCCCTGCAGCATGAACCCGCTGATGACGCGGTGAAATATCACGCCGTCATAGTAGCCTTTCTTCACCAGTGTTTCAAAATTACCTGCGGTGATGGGCATGTTGGGATCGAGTGCGATCACGATAGTGCCCATATTCGTTTCGAGCCGTACCAGTTTCTGGGGTTCCTGTAATGTGGGTGTCATGGTTGTTGTTCCGGCGGGAGTCCCGCTTGCGCTGCCAGTGGCAGATGGTTGTGTGCACCCTGCACATAAAAGCAGGGTGATGATGAGCAGTGCTGATATGAAAAGTGTTTGTCTCTGCATCATACCTTCTTAGTGTGGCACTAAAAAAAAAGAATCTTTCCTAAATTTTTGCATTTACTTCTGTTCCGGCTCTCCATCCTTGCGGAGTTTCCTGCCGATTATCGCAATTGCACCTACGGCAATGATGATGGAGACCAGCCCGGCAACGAGAATCGCGCCCCCGCGGGAGGTTGCAGCAACGTAGTCATTGGCGGTCATGTCGATTGCGAGCACCGCATACGTGTTGCCGGTCGAACCTGCATTTGAATCATCAATCGGGGCATATGCAGACATAAATGAACCGTATTTGGTGGTATACGGCTCTTTTGACGCGGTCGGACCAGAGAGTGCACTGAAGATCTCCAACTTGTCCGGGCTTGTGGAAAGTTCCCCGATTTTTGCTGAACCCTGCGGGTCAGCAGGATACAGGTCATCGACAAGGAATGTAACGGACTGGTCCGGGTTCACTTTTAAGATATACGCGTTTACGATGTGGTCATTCATACTGCGCATGGTCTTTAAGTTATTCGCCACTGCCAGGTATCGCGGGGACAACTCATCGCCCGGCTTGAGGCTGGTAATGTCACTTGCATTTACCTGCGTCGCCATGACACCCGCAGTACTCTTCAGCCCTGTCTGGATTGAAGTTTTGAGAGTGTCCTGTGAACTCGTATAGGCAAACAGGGTAAATGCGGAGATGATAATGATCACAAGGATTGCGCTTCCCCATAGTTTTTTTGATACCGAACATTTGCATGTCATTTTAATATCGCCTCCTCAGTGCTATGCCAATTCCGGCAAAGGCAAGAAGCCCCCCGATCATGGTGGCAGGTGATGCTGCCGATTTTGGTGTGGGTGTTGGCACCGGTGCTGCGGTCATCGTGATCGCAATCGGCGTGGTCTGCCCGGCAGTCACCGTGGCTGTTGTTGAATAATCGACATAGCCGGTATATTTTAAGAGGACCTGGTGCTGACCCGGAGAGATACCGGTCAGGGTTGCCGGGGTGTACCCCCGGTACAGGTTATCGACATACGTCTCTGCACCCGAAGGTGATGATACAATGTTTAATCCCCCTGAACTCTGGACGGGTGTCGGACCTGGTCCGATTGAGGTCAGCGTTGCAACTATCTGGTTCTGGTAGTTTGGCTGGATATACACGGTATTGAGCCAGTCATTGTACCCTGCTGAACTCACTTTAAATACGTGGTTCCCTGAAGAAATACTCGGGAGTGTGAGAGTGCCGGATGCCCCGATCTGTCCCTGGAAATTGCTGTCCATGTACACGCTGGCGCCGGGCATCGATGTGATGAGGACCGAACCAAAGATTGCCGGTGTCAGTGAGACCGGAAGGTTCTGCGCCTGACCGGCATTGACCCAGATAGTGGTGGAATAGTCGTTATAGCCTGACAACTTGATCACAAAATTATGATTGCCGGGGTACAATGTTACGGTCTGCGGGGTTTTCCCGTTGTAGGTCCCGTCGATATAGATTGCCGCATTGTTCGGGTTCGATGTTACATAGACCGTTCCAGTATTACGGGGCGGTTGGGGTGATTGCTGAAGGTATGGGGAATAGTAAGCAGTCTGTCCCGAGAATACGCTGATCAGCTGTGTGTCAGGAGAATACCCATTCATGGTTGCCTTCATCGAGTATGTTCCTGTCGGAAGATTCTGGATGGTGATCGGAGCGTACCCCTGGAAGTTCCCGTTCAAGGAGATTGCGGCACCAGTCGGGACTGACTGGACATAGATCGCACCGCTTCGTGGCTGGGGTGGTATCGTGGTTGGAGTGACGATCGGGTTCAGGTATGCGTTTACGGTGACGGTTTCACCTTCTGACGGCATACGCGACAACGAACCGGACCAGGTGGTATACCCGTATGCTGAAACCGAGACCGTCCTTACCGGTGTCCCGGTGGTTGAAACCTCAACTTCAAGGTAGTTGTTAACAATGGTGCCCTCAGGTCTGCCGTCAAAATAGACTGCTGCACCGTTTATGTTGCAGGTAACATCGATGTACCCTTTTCCTCCCCCAATTATAGTCGGTTCTATGGTGATCGTTAAGGTCGGTTCAGGAGTTCGAACTTGTGTGGGGGGTGCTGTGATGGGTCCCGGGGGTTCTGGAGTTGGTGGAATTGGTGTTGGTTCACGGGTAGTTGGAATGGGAGTCGGTTCTGGAGTGGTTGGAATCGGTGTTGGTTCACGAGTGGTTGGAACTGGAGTCGGTTCCGGTGTGGTTGGAATCGGTGTTGGTTCACGAGTAGTTGGAATGGGAGTCGGTGGTGCAGTGATTGGTCCTGGCGGTTCTGATGGAATTGGTATCGGTTCTATTATGTGGGGTTCAACCGGCGTCGTCTCAGTTACATCCGGTGCCGCCGCCATCGTGATTGAAACTGTAAATATCACGCATAGCATCAGTACCATAAGCAGGATCAGCAGTTTTTTCTTCACGGTATCGCATCCTCTACTCTAAATTCAGGAATCGCGCTATTTATATCATCCGTTTTTTCAGAACCGGTTTTCCTGAAAGTATGAAAATAACAACAAACCATCTCATAACAGCGGATAATTATTCCCCGGTGCTGCGTATTACATTGAAAGCAAATGAATAAATCAAACCCCAGAATCCTGATGACTGTGAGAGAAATGATAAACCTTAATTCGTTCCTACTTAGAGATAAGAATAATAATTGTTTTGGAGGGGAGGAATGACACAAGGTGTTTATGCAGATCCGGCAAAAGAGTTGAAACGAAGAAAGAAAATAAGCAAGGCGATGAAAGGGGAGAAACACCCGATGTTCGGGAAACACCCATCAGAAGAGACTCGCATGAAACTGAGCAAGGCAAGAAAAGGCAAAAATAACCCGATGTTCGGGAAACATCTGTCGGAAGAGACTCGCTTGAAAATAAGTGAGGCTATGAAAGGTGAAAATAACCCGAGGTTCGGCAAACATATATCAGAAGAGACCCGCATGAAAATGATCAAAGCTAAGAAAGGGAAGAACCACCCGATGTTCGGGAAACACCCATCAGAAGAGACCCGCATGAAACTGAGCGAAGCAAGAAAAGGCGAAAAAAACCCGATGTTTGGCAAACGCGCATCAAAAGAGCCCCGCGGAAAACCGGACGAGGCAAAGAAAGGGAAGATCGTACCAGAAGAAACCCGTAGAAAAACGAATGTGGCGGGCAAACCACGAGCACCTGCAACAAAAGAGCCCCGCGGAAAACAGAGCGAGGCAAAGAAAGGGAAGATCGTACCAGAAGAAACCCGTAGAAAAACGAATGTGGCGGGCAAACTACGAGCCCCTGCATCAAAAGTGCCTCGCGGAAAACCGGACGAGGCAAAGAAGGGGAAGATCGTACCAGAAGAAACCCGTAGAAAAATGAATGTGGCGGGCAAACCACAAGCACCCGCATCAAAAGAGACTCGCGGAAAACCGGGCGAGGCAAAGAAAGGGAAGATCGTACCAGAAGAACCCCGTAGAAAAATGAATGTGGCAGGCAAACCACGAGCACCTGCAACAAAAGAGCCTCGCGGAAAACCGGTCGCGGCAAAGAAAGGGAAGATCGTACCAGAGGAAATTCGGTTAGAACGGAGTGAGGCACGCAGGATACGTGCTCCGCCATCGGAAGAAACTAATAGAAAACTAAGTGAGATAAAGAAAAAAGTAAATAAAATGGCGGGAAATTGGCGAAGAAAATGAGCAAAACTCGACAGCCGATACCATGCAGTTCGGGGCAATGATTCACGGGTAATGAGGCGTTGATTGGATAGGATCCCCCTCCACAATCGATGCCAAGCCAACTATCTTTTCTTTCATGCAGGATGCACAGGCGGGTGGCACTTCGTATGCGTTTCTGTTTTGCGTTCATTATGCAGATGGGCGAGTAAATCAGCGCATGGAAAAAACCCCGGATTCGCATTCGTTTTTTTGTGAGCCAGCCCCCCTTTATAATCTTAAAAACACGTTGGGCAACTGTAATTTCGTCTCTTGCAAATAAGGTTGAAAAAGGGGCTCATAAGATTTCCAGCAACCGCTCCGGCTAAAGATCATAAGACAAAACCCATGCCGTTCTGATGATAATTTGAGCGCGAAGTGATTCTGGCACAATCTTTTTAAATTTATTCACCGTGTATCCCATTTGGCTGTGATGTGATGAAATGTTATTTTGACGATTACGAATTCTCGTTCCAGTTCCTGCGGGTGCTAGCCGTAAGTATCGCCGGTGGTTCAGAGATCTCTGAATGCCTGATGACTGCGTACCGGATCAAAGAGCGGGACTTCGAGAGCTGGTACCGCGAGTGGCGGAAAACCGCAGAGCGGGTGCACGGGATTGCCGATACCTGCCAAAAGAAGGGACATGGCGTGAGCGCCCGGGACGCGTACCTCAGGGCATCCAACTACTACCGGAGCGCCGAGTTCTTCCTCCACGGAGACACGAGCGATCCGCGGATGCACGAGACGTCAACACTCTCCCGCGAATGCTTCCAGAATGCGCTCCCTTATTTTGCGATACCGGTTGAATCGGTGGAGATCCTGTACGAGAACACTACCCTGCCCGGCTATTTCTTCTGTCCCGATGCCTCTGGCACACGACGACCGACCATCATCTTTAACACCGGCTTTGACGGGACGGCAGAGGAACTCTATTTTATTCACGTAACCGAAGCGTTAAAACGGGGTTACAACGCGCTCGTCTTTGAAGGTCCGGGGCAGGGCTCCGTGATCCGCGAACAGAAAATCCCGTTCCGGCATGACTGGGAGAATGTCATTACACCCGTAGTGGATTACCTGGTTTCACGCCCGGATGTGGTGCCGGAAAAGATCGTGATCGAAGGGCTTTCGATGGGTGGCTACCTCGCCCCGCGTGCAGCGGCATACGAGCACCGGCTTGCCGCCTGCGTGGCAAACGGCGGGGTATTCGAAGCGGACTTTACGAAACGCCCGGAATACACCGCAGAAGTGCTCGATATGCTCTACCAGCACCCGGTGGAATTTGACGCAGAAATGCGTTCGGCAGCGGAGCAGAACACGAGCTACAAATGGGCGCTTGAACACGGGATGTACGTGTTCGGCGCGAAAACGCCCCACGAGTGGCTGATCAAGTCAACACAGTTCACGATGAAAGACTGTGCGGACAAGATCACCTGCCCGGTGCTCGTCATCGATGCGGAGAATGAGCAGGCGTTCCGTGGCAAGGCGCAGATGCTCTTCGATTCGTTAAAATGCAAAAAAACATGGATGTACTTCACAAAAGAGGAGGGTGCAGAGGAGCACTGCCAGGTAGGGGCAGGGTTACTTTCGAGCCAGCGGATCTTTGATTGGATCGACGAGACGCTCGCGGCACAGCATTAAGATTACCTGTGCCGGAACGACGAAAGGAAAAAAGTGAGAAAACGGAAATTTTTAACTTTTTATTCCCGAACTTCTCCTGCAATCAGGAGTGTGCGACATCATTGACGGTGATTTTTATAATCTCTGAATGAATGTCGTGAATCGTTGACTGTAACTCTTCGTACTGGGCTTCGCGCACCAGTTCAATGGCTTCTTTAATGTTTGCGAGGGCTTCTCCTTTGTTTATGCCCAAAGTGACAGCCCCCGGTATCTCCACGCACCGTGCGGTAAACCCGCCAGTGTCCTGTTGTGGTCCGAGGACAATTGTGTATTGCATAATCATAAACATAGGTGCTGGGGCTATACAGTCTTTTTGGCTGGCGTAATACCGGGACACCGCTGCAGATGCTCCACCGGCTTTCTACAATCCGACGCGGGTGGCTCATAATTGAGTGAGCGAAAACAACTATCTGCAACGGCTCGCATGGAGTACCGTTTCTGATCGCGACAATCCAGATTCGGCACATTCTGCCGCTTGCAAATCTCTGGTTCTGGTACAACACTCATCAAGTGTCAACTCTGTCATAAGAGTGTCACAAATGAATCCCGGACGTCAGATTATTACTATATCCGAATGTCATTCTTTGTGCAGCCTCACACGAATTCGGCTATGGCATTGACTGAATTGCATATACCCTATGCCATCATGATCCTGCACATTCTGTTGCCCGGCTCTCATGGTAATCCCTCTCGATACGAAATAAATATACATTAGCAATGTAAGAATTTCATATAAAATAGACATCTGGAATGTAAATGCTGCCAACACCTCATCTGGAAGAGATCATACGCGAACAGAATGAACGGTTCGTCACCCAGGACCCGGGTATAGCCCGCGATATTGATCTTGAATATTACCGGAATACTTCACGAATCGTTGTCGTATCTGGAGTACGCCGGAGCGGGAAGTCAACATTGCTCCGGCAGTTTGCGGCGCTCTACCCGTCATTCCTGTACGTCAATTTTGACGATGACCGCCTGATGGGATTCGCAGTAACCGATTTTTCTGCCCTTACGCTGGTTCTCTCGAAGATGTCGGATGAAACCCGGGTAATCTTCATCGATGAAATCCAGAACATTCCCGTCTGGGAGCGGTTCGTGCGACGCATCCATGATGAGGGTTACAAGGTATTCCTCACAGGTTCGAATGCACATCTCCTCTCGGCGGAACTTGGCACACACCTGACTGGGAGGTATACTCAGATCACCCTCTACCCGTTCTCGTTTAAAGAAGTGCTCCGGTTCCGGGGCATCAGCGTCGACCGTATGACGCAAAAGAAGAGGGCTCTTATCCTGCGGGAGTTTGACCGGTATATCGATACAGGGGGATTTCCGGAGTTTTTGAAAACCGGGGATTGGGACGTCCTGAAACGTACTCATGATGACATCCTGTTCCGGGATGTAATTGTGAGGTTTGGCATCCGTGAGGTCAGGACGTTTCGTCAACTCTCCCAATATCTCTTCACAAATATTGCGAATATGGTGAGTTATAACGCCCTCAGAAAGACTCTCGGTATCAGGAGTGTGACTTCAGTCCGCGATTATCTCGGTTTTCTGCGGGAGGCGTATTTAGTCTTTGAGATTTTCCGGTATGATTATTCGCTCAAAAAGCAGCACGTAAACGAAAAGAAGTGCTATGCGGTTGACAATGGGATGCGGAATGCAGTTGCGTTCAGGTTTTCCGAAGACCGGGGGCGGTTGCTGGAGAACCTGGTCTTTATTGAACTCTCAAGAAGGGGTGCCCCGGTCTATTTTTTTAAGGATTCCGGGGAGTGCGATTTCATTATCGAGGACCGCGGGAAGATTATCTCTGCGGTTCAGGTCTGTTTTAACCTGGTACTTGAGAACCGTGAGCGGGAGCTCTCCGGGCTTGTAAAGACCATGCAGGCATTTCATCTCGATGAAGGGGTCATCCTCACCTATAACCAGGAAGAAACTATCCTGTATGAAGGGGTCAGCATCCGGATCGAGCCAGCGTGGATGTGGTTGCTGGGAGTGGATAAGGAATAGCGGTATCAGGTTTACCCCAACAGATTGGTGAAATACTTTTTGTACCGCCTTCGTCTGGACTGCCTCATTGAAGATATATACCACCGCACTACTACCCAGTCGCGATTATGATTGAATCCTCGGATTCTGGATTTTATGAACTCCTGTGTCTTAACCTGCGGCGGCAAAAGTCGAGATAATCTGAATTGCTGCCTGTGTCATCGTTTGAGTTGTACTGGATATCGATATTATATAGTGGTCAGGTAACGACGAGATCGATGCTTTGATCCATGATCTTTTTTGTGGAAAAAAGACCTGCAGGTTCACCCATTGAACCGCGTGGTTCAATGAATAACTTTTGCTATCATACTGATATTATACCTGCCGGATTTAATTCGTGAGCGGAGATCTGGGCATCAATGTTAAATCGCATATGTGGTGAAAACCGATGATGAACAGTCGGACAATCCTTTGCCTGTGTACAGTATTTGTATGCATTATTGTCGTAGCTGTCCCGCTCGTCGGCGCTGCAACGATTACAACCCCCCGGGCAGGTGAACCTGGATATCTCGCCCGTGATAACCCGGAACTGATATCCTCACTCAAACTGCATATCGCATATCTCGGCGAAACGCAGCAGGCACGGATGGAAGGTGTGATCCGGTATATTGATTCCATCAGCGCGGGAAAAGGCACATACAATCTGCAGATAATCGAGGAGGATTACATGATAACCGCGTCCTCAATTCCATTCATGCACACCGCTGACGAGATCGATGCCGCCCGTGAAGATTTGGGTATTGTCCCAATTAAACATACTTAATAGTTGAATGTAAAAACTCGGACCACGTGATCCTATGGTCGATAATGCCCTCAATCATTGCCGGAGTTTTCTTGTCTTTGAATTCGTTGATAAAGT
>Ga0247840_10006661_pt1 | contig 16486 bp, 16 predicted proteins | sample LaCruzMarch2015__FD_192404 | JGI IMG/M metagenome (GOLD analysis project Ga0247840, IMG submission 192404) | Freshwater microbial communities from meromictic Lake La Cruz, Castile-La Mancha, Spain - LaCruzMarch2015_17m | ecosystem: Environmental > Aquatic > Freshwater > Lake | place: Spain... | reverse complement strand
TTCAGGAGAAAGGAGTGTCTTTGAAATATAGATTTTTTCTGAAATAAGAACTTTTAGACATTCACTTGTTAATTGACCCTCTGGATTAAAATACAAAGTTGCCTTGTCTTGGTTATTTAGAAGAAAGTCAATAATACCATCTGGATATTCTTTATTAAAAATTGATTTTAAGCCATTCCAAAAATGTTTGTTTTCTTCTGGAAAATTAGCAATTTGTTCAAACGTTAATAAGTGTTTCCAATTCTCTTTACCTAATGTGTTTCCTTCTGAAACAATTGTTTTATAAAATAAGAAAGTTGGGTTATTTTGATCATCAAATAAATCATTAATTTGATCTTTGTGGTTAATAATGAATTTATTAAAATATTGTCTATTGTTATTTCTGATTATTTCAAAACTTTTTCTATCTTGGGGAGAGAAATTAGATAATTTTTCTTCTGTTAAAAATCTATTGCTAAGATTACAATTTCCTTGAATATTTTCTTCTAAAAAGAGACTATTTAATTTAAAATCTTGATCAATAAATTTAGAAAAATCGGAACCCTCTATTAAATAATTGTTTAATAAAAAATATCTTATACTTTCTCCGTATTTAAGGTCATTTGTTAGATCTTTACCATCTGGCCAAAAACTGTCTCTATAAGTTGTCCAAAATATTTTTTCTAAGGGAGAGAAATTAGACATATCTTCATCAGAAACTTTACTTTGGTTTAACAACTTACAACCACCAAAACTGTGTTTAATATTGTACCATCCGTATACTGATTCAAACAAAAAAGGAGTTGGATGTCCATTAGAATCAATAAATTTTTTATAATCATCTTTATTTTCTAACAAAATATCCCTAACTTGATTATCTTCATTATAATTGTAAATATCCGCATTAAGATAATCCTTCCAAAATAATTTTTCTTCTGGAATTAGGTTATTAAAAATACTTTCGGTTGCTAATAAAGGTTTAAGTTCATCAGAGATACTCAATAAAAGATAACCACTGTGATCTTCAATTTTCATAATGTCAGTTATGAAAGATGATGTTATCTGGTTTTCTTTATTTAAATAATTAGATTTAAAATTATCTTTATTATTAATCAAAAAATCTTTGATTCCTCTTCTTTGATCAGATAAACGACGATTGTCTATATCTGACTTTTCAAAAGAAAAACTTTTATAAATACCCCAAAAAATTTTATCTGGGGCATCTAGTTTATTTATATTTTCTTCAGTAAGATAACTATTGAAAATATTTATATAATTATTTTCACTAGTAAAATCTTTGGCCATTTTTTCAAAAAAGAGAGAATTTAGATTATCATTTTTATCAAAATATTGAGAAAAATTATCTTTAATTTCGAAAAGCTGATCAATAGTGCTACTACCGTGCTGATAATAAAATTTGCTAAAATCTTGATACAATTTCCAAAAAACTTTATCTTGAGGAGGTAGGGCGTCTAAAACTTCATCGGTAATAATATTATTGACATTCTGACCATTGCCATGGATACGCAAAAAATACTCTCCATAGTCAGCAACCACTTTATCAAAAAACTTTGGGTCAATACCATCAGTTTGATTAATAAGTTCTGATAATTCATCTATCTTGGAAAAATATTTTTGGCCACTACTATAATTAAACATGTTACGTCCTATAGACCAAAAAAGTTTATCTTTTAATGGAAAATTGGAAATAGAAGTGTCTAAATATCTAAAAAAAATATCACTAAGACTACCTCTGTCGTAACTATAAATATCCTCACCACTTTTAACTATTGTTTTAAAAAAAGAAGGTGTTGGAGAATTATTTTCATCAAATAACTGATTTTTATCGTTAATTAAAGTTTTAAGAAGACTTGAATTTTTAATTTTGGATATTGTTTCCCAATAAGTTTGGTCTTGTTCATTAGAAAAAGAAATTTTTTTACGATCATAAACATCTTGTTTACCAGAAAAATAAATATTATTTAAATCAGAGATAAAATCTGCCTGATCTTTATTGTCGGGATCTGGAGAGGTACTTTTGGCTAAATCCAAAATAAATTGTAACTGCTGAGATTCTTCTTTGAAAGAGGAATTTTTTATTTTGTCTTGATTTTTAGCCACATATTTAATAATTTTTTTGGCTGAATCTCGACTATCATAATTACACGATTCCCCAACTTCATAAACTTTTCTTAAAAAATCAACAAAACCGTTTTTATTGCCTGAAAGGTCTTTTATTTGTTCTTGAGAAATATTTTTAATAAATTCATAAGGATTCATAAATTTATCAAGATTTTTATAAATGAATTTAAAATTACTATTAAATATTTCTTGATTAAGTTCTTTTCCATCTGGTAACTTAAAGGCAATCTCATTTTTGGTATTAAAAACATTTTCAAGATTTGCCTTTACGTATTCATTATTAAGAGTAATGTAAGCAACATAAGAAAGGTTATCTCTTCTGTCAAAGTCATCTCTGTCTTTTCTTAAAATAAATAATTCTTTAATAATATCTAGTCTGTTCTTTACTTCTGGATTAAGATGGCCATTTTTGGCAGTTTCGAGTAGAGTTTTTAAAGATGGGTTAACATCATAGTCGTCACAACCATTAACTAGTTTTGTACTTTTTAGAAAAAAATAAGGATTTAGTTCTGAACAGACATTGTTGAAATTATCTTCAGTTATTTTGCTGGCTGCTGAAATTGATTGGGCAATATTATCGTAAGAAATATAAATTTCTTCTTGGCCATAACCAAAAGATTTATATTCATTAGTATCATTGGTAGAAAAACCTAGTTTATTAATTATGTCTATTCCTCGCCCAATGTCTGCTGGTGTTAAATCTTTTAAATTTTTAATGGTTTCTTTATCAGTAATTTGATCATCATTAAAACCTCTTTCACGAAGAACATTGTAAAAATCAGTGGCTTTTTTAACTCCAGATATTTTTAATTTTAAAATATAAGGGGCGGATGATATCTTATCTATAACTGGCCCCATCATTGAATCAGAATGATATTTTTCGTATTGAGTTCTATTAGAATCAATAAAAGTACCTAATTCTTTTTCTCTTAGAAGATAATCTTTATTTTTGTCGATTAATGGTTCTGGGGGAAGATCAGCTTTAAGTTCTTTTGTAATATTATTAATCTCTTGGTTAGTTTTATCTTGTTTAGTTTTTATTTCATCTTTAGTTGGAGTGATAACTGTCGATTCTGGTGTTTCTTTTGATTTATAGTTATGATCGGCAATTTCATGAAAAGCACCAATGACTGTAATTTTATGATCAAAAAACCTTTTAGTTACATCTAATATCCTTTTAATTTCACTTTTAGGGGGTTTTTCTTGATTTACTACTGGTGGTGGAGAATCTTTTATTTCAGGCATTAGAAGATTGAGACAAATTAGTTAAAGTATTTTGAAGAGGTTCGTGAAGAATTTTAAATTTAGAAATTAATTCTGAAAAAGAAGAAGAGAGTTCTTCTGGATTAGTAGCCTTATCTAATTTATCTAAAACAAATTTAGAGACATCAACAACTTCATCAGCTTCTATTTGATCATCTAACATCAAAAAATCAAGAGCAGTTAATATTTGTTTTTCAATCTTGGTTTTTAGAGAATCAAAATCTGAAGACATAGTATATGAATACTATTCTACTCGTTTATCTAATCTTTTTTCAACGGTAATTTTGGCCCCTCTTGTCAAAGAGGGGGTAGGGGGAGATTGAATTAAAAGTAATTAAAATATATAGCGATTCTAGTGGTTGTATTAAATCGTTTTGTTGTTTACACTTAAAAATTGGGAAAATTTTAAAGTGTTTTTTTTGATTAATTAAATCCGCTTTTTTTTATTTTTTGCCCTATATAAAGGGTATATTTTATAAGATTATTAATCTTCGCAGAATAACCGCTTTGTGTAAAATATTACAGGTACCATGTAAAAGAAAATTAAATTTTTCACAAGCTAAAAATTACCTGTAATAAATTTACATTTGACATTATAAATTTTAAGTGTTTTAGTTATATAACAAATAATATTATTTATTTGTTACATTAATAATTTAGTACTATATGAGAAAAAAAATATTTCTAAGTCTTTTCATCATGACAGTCATTGGAGGAGTTAGTGTCGCCGCCACGCGAGCTTTCTTTTCTAATCGGGAAACATCAACTGGTAGCACCTTTACTGCCGGTACATTGGACTTAAAAGTCGGAGATGCCGACGGAACCAATGTTGAGCCTTTTATTATTTCCGGAATTGGAGCTTCCGGTGATATTTCGGGTTCAAAAACATGGGTAGTAAAAAATACTGGTAGTTTACCTGGTCGTTTATATCTTAATGTAAAAAACATTGTCAATTATGACAATGGTTGTAACGAACCTGAAGCCAAATCCGATACCACTTGTGGTACTCCTGGTGCTGGTGAAGGTGAGTTAGGCAATGTTGTCGTGGCTAAAGTTTATTTAGATGATGTTGAAAAAGTTTCATCTAATTTAAACGAAGTTAATGTTGCCAAAATAGGAACAGATTGGTCTGCTCTAGAACCAATTATTATTCAAGGTGGCGCTCAAACAACCATTAAAGTTGATTGGAACACTCCACAAACTGGTTATGGTAATGAAATTCAATCGGATAGTTTAACTTTCGATGTGGATTTTGATTTAGTTCAGTTGATTGATTAATTTTTTCATACACCCCCCTATCTTTTTAGGGGGGTGTATCGCGTTTTGATATGAAAAACTTTTTTATCAATTATTTTTCCTGGCTTTTTTTATTTATTTTTGCCTTTCTAGTTCTTTCTTCCTTTTTAATTGGTGAAGGAAATAATTTTTGGGGTTACAAATTCTTCTTGGTTCAATCAGGATCTATGGAACCAACCATCATGACCGGTGATGTCATTATTGTCAAAGGCCAAACGGATTATGCTGCTCGTCAAGTCATCACTTTTAAAGATTCCAGTAATCGTATTGTTACTCATAGAATTGTTGATATTAAAAATGGTATTTTTATTACCAAAGGAGATGCCAACCGCACCACCGATAATGGCAATATTCAAATTAATCAAATTATTGGTAAATTAGTTTATATTCTTCCTAAACTTGGCTTTATTGTCGTTTTTAGTAAATCCATCCCTGGTGTCATTATTTTTATGATTATTCCCGGAATTTATATTATTGTTTCAGAAATTTTAAAAAGTGCCAAAAAATCTAAATAAAATATTATTTTTATTGATTTTTGTTACTATTATCTTTTCTCAAACTGGCTCAACTAGCGCCGATTTATCAGACAAAGAAACAGCCGTTGGTAACACTTTAAGAGCCACCACTTTAGCCTTTTCTACCAGAAATTCTTTTAATGAAAGTATCATTTCTCAATCTTTTTCCACTTATGGTTTAGTTTTAAATGGTTTTGATGTCCGAGCCATTAGAATTAAAAAAGAAGGGGAATTAGCCGCTCCCTATAATTTATCTGCCGAAAAAACTAGCGGCGACGATCTTGTTTGTAATGCTTTAAAAATTTCCATTATGCAAAATAATAAGTTTATTTATACTGGAGATATTGCTTCTTTAAATTTAAGTTCTACTATTAATAGTAATCCTGATGATTGGATTATCTTTATTGGTTTGTCAAATTACAGTGACTCACTAAAAAACAAAATGTGCAACTTTAATTTCAATTTTATAACTCATTTAAACAAATCAGACAAAGGTTTTTCTGATTTTCACTTTGTTTCTAACAATATAACTATATGAAAAAATTATACCTTTGTTTAATAATTTTTGACCTATTTATGGGAACTATTATTTGGCTCCCTCATTTTGATTTATTTAATCTTAGAATTTTTATTGACAACACTAGCTCGATGTTGCCCACAATTAAGCCTGGGAGTGTGGTTATTGTCCAAAAAACCGGCACTTATAAAAAAGGTGACATCGTTACCTTTAAGTCAGATCCTATTTCCACTACTCATCGCATATTTAAAATCATCAATCGTGACGGTAAAGATTTTTTAATTACCAAAGGTGATAATAATAATGCTTTTGATAATGATCAAACACCAGCCGAAAATATTATTGGCAAAGTTATTTTAATAATCCCATATTTGGGAGTATTATTGACCTTTTTAAAAACCAAGTTAGGTCTTTCTTTATTAATCTTCTTGCCCACAGCCATAATTATTTTAGTCGAGTTAAAAAAAATAATCCTAGACTTAACTAATCAAATGGGTCATAATAAAATATGACAAAAATAAATCAAATCTATAAATGTCCTCTTTGTGGCAATATTGTTGAAGTTACTCATACTGGCAACGGTCAACTTGTTTGTTGTGGTCAACCAATGGAATTATTAGTTGCCAAAAGCCAAGATGTTGGTTTTGAAAAACACGTTCCAATCATTGAAAAAACCGACACCGAAGTAATCATCACAGTTGGTTCAATACCCCATCCTATGGAAGAAAGTCATTATCTAGAATTTATAGAAATAATCGCCGACAATAAAATTTATAGACAATTTTTAAAACCAGGTGATCAACCAACCGCCAGTTTTAAAATAAAAGCCGATAAAGTTGAAGCCAGAGTATATTGTAATCTTCACGGTTTGTGGCAATCCATTTAAACTTCCATTAATTAAGATATTAGTTTAAAATTAATTTAATGCTGATATTATCGATTATTCCGCTTGCCTTATTTATCATCCTTATTTTTTTTGGAAAAGCCAAACTTTTGTGGGCGTCTTTAGTTTCACTTTTAACCACCATTGTTTTAGTTATTTTAGTCTGGCAAATGAAATTCAATTTTATTAGTGCTTCGTTTTTAAAAGGAACTTTTATTGCTACTGATATTTTATTGATAATTTTTGGAGCTCTATTTTTTTTAGAAACCTTAAGAAGAACCAAAATAATAGAAAGTCTTTGTTTGTATTTAGAAAAAATTTCTCCCGATTATCGAATTCAAGTAATTCTTTTAGCTTGGTTTTTGGAAAACTTGTTAGAAGGAACCGCTGGTTTTGGCACTCCCTCAACTGTCGTCGCTCCCTTATTAATTGGCATCGGTCTATCTCCAATATCTGCCGTATCTGTGGCCTTATTAGGCAATAGTGCTTCGGGTATTTTTGGTGCGGCTGGCACCCCAATTCGGGTCGGTTTTGCTGGATTAAATGTTGCCAATGTTCCTCTTTATGCCGCCCTCATTAATATGATTGGATTCTTAGTCCCAGTTTTCATCTTATGGATGATAACGGCCAAACAAGTTGAAAAAAAGAAACATTTTTTAGAAGCTCTGCCTTTCGCTATTTTTTCTGGAATTGCTTTTGTCGTCCCTTCAGTTTTTTTAGTTTTTTTAGGTCCCGAATTTCCTTCAATTATCGGCTCAGTTGTTGGATTTCTAATAGTTTTAATCGCTATAAAATTGAAAATATTTATGCCTCGCAATATTAGAGTTCTTAAACAAGAACATTTAACTGTTGAAAAAATCCACATTTTAAAAGTTTTTTCTCCTTACCTTTTATTAATAATTTTATTAATCATCGGCAAATTATTTTTAAATAATGTTGGACTTACTTTAGATTTTGGTATCAAACATACTTTTAATATTTTTAGCCCGGGTATAGTTTTTATTTTAGCTACTATTCCAACCATTTTTCTGTTTAGAAAAAATAGTAAATTTGATCCAAAAGTTATCAAAGAATCAGCCCAAAAAGCCATTGAACCATTTATGATTATCGCCATTATTTCCATTATGGTCCAACTAATGATTAATTCTGGTCAAAATATTTCTGGCTATGCCTCCTTTTTACAAATTATTGCCAATAATTTTAAGACTGCTCTTTTACCATTTATAGCTCCAATTATCGGAGCCTTTGGTAGCTTTTTAACTGGTTCGATTACAGTTTCTAATATTATGTTTGGCAGTATTATCCAAAGCACTAGTCTTGCCATTGGTTTTAACGCTGCCATTATTTTGTCTTTAGAAATGGTTGGTGCCGCCGCCGGTAATATGGTTGCTTTGGCCGACATTCTTCCCGCCCTAACCGTTGTTGGTTTAAAAGGGGAAGAGAGGCAAGTAATTAAAAATGTCATTATTCCCTGTGCTATTTATATTCTTTTAGTCGGGCTTCTCGGACTATTAATAGTTAGACTGTAATTTAATTTTAAAACACTAAAAAATTAACCTATGTTATTAGAGCGAAATTGCGAAAGACCTCGTGAGATACCTTATAACCCAACACTATTGGTTTTAAAATTATCACCTGAAAATGCCGTAAAGGCAGTTCCAGAAAATAATCAAACATTAAGTTTCGATATTATTGCCAACTTATTAAATCAAGCAGAATCAAATGAAATTAAAAGTGTTTCTATTTCTGGCGGAGAACCATTTTTACTTCCAAATAATTTATTGCCAGAAACTATTAGTAAAGTTTTTTCTAAGGGATTAACTCCTACTGTTGAAACAAATGGTTTTTGGGGAAAGACAGAAGGTAAAACTAAAAAAACATTAGCTAAAATGGAGAAAATTGGAGCTAACTTTAACAGTGTTTTAAACATTAGTTTATCTATTGATAAACATCATCAAGAATTTATTCCAGAGAAATCGATTGCCAATATTATAACCCAATTTAAATTAGGCAATTTTCCTCACCTTAGTCTTACGCTTAATAAAGACGAAAATTATGAAATAATTAATAAGATAGGTAAAATATCTAAGAAAAAAAATATTGTTCTATTAGAGACTAATGATAGAAAAAATTTCTATCCTGCCAGTAAAAATGAATTTCTAACTTTTGAAGATAATATTGTTGTTATTCTAGAAAAACTTGAACTTCCAGATGGTTCATCAAAAAATGAAATGGAAGAAGAAATAAGAAATTCAATTGAAGAATCTGGGAAAAAGGTAATTAGTTGGATAACTAATATTGGTGATGGTGATAAAAAATATATAATTTTTCCCGAAGAAAAACATCTTATGCCAATTAAACCTGAAACAAGTTTTGATCTTTTAGTAATATCTCCTACTGGTCAAGCTTATCGTGATCTAGCTTGTAAGAAAGGTGGAATAGAAGTAAGAGATACTACTAGTCTTTCAGAAACTATTCTTAATATAGTTGCTATTGGACGTTCAAAATATTTAGCCGGAAAGAACTAAAAAATAATTTTAAAATTACGCAAAAAGTTTTAGGTCCACTTTTTTTAACGAATCTTAGATAAATCATTGATTAACTTTTAAAAAGTCATATCATATTAAATGGACATTTTTTACCCAGTCCAACTTTTAGCCAATTCTATTTCTCTAAATCCAGCCATTAATTTCTTTTTTTACGACACCATTAAAATTGGCCTTCTTTTGATTTTTATTAATTATTTAATGGCCATTACTCGCTATTATTTTCCGGTTAATAAAGTCAAAAATTTATTAACTAAAAGACGCTGGTTTGGTCTTGATTATTTATTTGCTGCTTTATTGGGAGTTGTCACTCCTTTTTGCTCTTGTTCTTCAATACCCTTATTTATCGGCTTTTTAAGTGCCGGTATTCCACTTGGGGTAACTTTTGCTTTTTTAATCGCTTCACCTCTGGTTAATGAAGCATCTTTAATTTTATTCCCCGCTCTTTTTGGCTGGAAAACCACTATTATTTATAATCTTGCTGGAATTATTATTGCCGTAATTGGTGGCATAATTATCCAAAAATTACATTTAGAAAAATATGTCAATCAAAATTTATTGAAATATAAATCTCGTGCCGATATTGAAGCCGAAAACGGTGGTCAAAAAATGAAAATAAAAAAACTTTTAGGTTATTGGTGGACTGATGGTTTTAAAATTACTAAAAATATTTTTCCTTATGTGATTTTAGGAGTTGGTGTTGGTGCCATAATTCACGGCTTCATTCCTCAAACACTAATTGAAACTTATTTAAATATTAAGGCTTGGTGGGTAGTTCCCGTTGCCACTTTGTTAGGTGTTCCTCTTTATGCCAATTCAGTTTCAGTTCTTCCCATCATTGAGGCTTTAATTAGTAAAGGGATTCCACTCGGAACTGCTCTGGCTTTTATGACTGCCACTGTGGCTCTGTCTCTTCCCCAAGCTTTAATTCTCAAAAAAGCTATGAAGTGGCAATTATTACTCGCTTTTTTTGGCCTTACCACTATTGGTATTATCCTAATCGGCTATCTTTTCAATTATCTTTAATAAAGTCTCGGCTTCCATCTATTTCATTATAAATAAATTCTCCTTTATTATAAATAATTTCCCCACTACTGCTATTATAATTTATTAATTCATTTACCCACCCCAACTCCTCAAAGTCGATACCCACAGGACAATACCATATTTCATCAGCCATCAGATATTCTTCAAAATATCTCGATCCGTCACCATAAAAGTCAATCTTTTCAGAGTACTTTATTGGTAATCTATATGTATTATTAACTTCTTTGACCTTGATTTTATAATTAGCCAAATCATAACCCCCACCACCCCCCAGAGACTCAACAATTTCATAAGAATCACGATACAATTGTTGCGATTCATTTAGTATTAAAAAACCATCTTTTATTTTCCACGTCCCTTTTGTAGCCACAATTTTTTCTGTCTCGGAATAACCGCCAATATCCCAATAATATGTGCCATTATCTGCAAAATAATACATTTCAGGATATCCAGCACCCCATCCTCCGGGCTGAAGGCTATGTACTGCATTTGTAGAAAAAAAAGAGTTGTCGTTATTCTCTTTATCTCTTTGCCTGCTATAAATTGCCAGACATAATATGGTTATAACCACTATTAAAATTGTTATTTTAAGCCAATATCTTTTTTTCATATTTATATTCTACCTCTATTATTATAAAGATTTTTGTTTACTATACGGTAGAGAAAATGGAATTCAAAGATACAAATGCACTGATTCTAATTATCGATTTCGTAACAAAACTAAAGATAAATTAACTTCTAAGGTTTGGCATTATTATGTCTTTGGAAAACAAAGTTATCGAGAGCTCCAAACCAAGTACGGAGAATCAATTCCAACCCTCAAAAAGAGGTTTGAAACCATTAAATTTAATCCACCAGTTCTATTAGTTTTGAAAATCGATTAACAATAATATTTTTTATTTCAGTAAAAATTTTTTCTTGTTTTTCCATACCACTAACTCCTTCGGGGTCAATTATTTCTTTACCTTCACCAATTAATTCTGACAACATATGTATTTTATTTTTTTGTTCAGGGAAAAGTGTCGATAAAGCTTGTTGTGTTTTTTTATCTACTGCCAGTAAAATACTAGCTTTTTGCGCAATTTCATTATCAATTGGTTTAGAAATATGTTTTGATAAATTAATTTCTAATTTTTCCAATGTTGGTTTTGAATCGGCATATAATTCTTTATAATAAGTGATATTTGGAAATTTAACTGGTTGCGGATCAACCACTGTACCCTGAACACCCCTCGACAGAGTTTCGTATTTATCAGATAAGCCACGAATTTTAATTTCTTTTTTAATTAACGCCTCAGCCACCGCCGATCTGGCAATATTACCTCTACACACCGGCACAATTAATTTTTTATTATTTATCATAATTTAAATAATTCTACCAAACCCCTCTACTTAAATAAAACTGCCTTAATCTCGGCAATAGTTTGATCAGACTCTAATAATCGGAGGTGACCAAAAACATTAATTTCTTTATTCACCACTTCGTCCCATTCCAGACTTGTATTTGGAATAACCAGTCTATCAACCGAAGGATATAAATTAACAATTTTTTTTGGATCAATTCCTTTTTTATATTGTTTTATAAAATCTGATTCTTGGTCAAGTTCTCTGGCAATAGGGTTAAATTTAAATAACGCAATTCCATCAAAAGGGCTAGCGATGGTAATAACTTTTTTTATTTTTTGGTCGATATCAGGATTTTTCAGTAAATATATTGAATTAAGAGCTCCTTTACTATGACCAATTAAAATAACATTTTTTAAATCATTAATTTTTATATATTCAGCAATATCGACCGATCCTTTGACTATCGGTTTTAGATTTTTTCTCAGTTTTTTAATTATGTGAACTCTATATCCCCATTTATGAACTTCTCTTCCAATCGTCTCCAATGATACCCATCGATTATTAAGCCCTTGAACTAAAATAACATCACCCTTATCACCTGTTTTCCAACTTTTAGCTGGTTCTAAATGAAAAAAATAATGAAGTTTGTTTCGTGAATTTAGCCAAAGGTCGTGAATAAAATAAAAAGGAAAAAAATACCACTGCTCTTTGTTCGTAAATAAATTATTATCCATTCTTGGCTTAACTTTGTTTTCCATATGCTAAGGATACCAAATCGAACTACTTTATTATAAAGTTATCTGCCTAATTATCTTTGATAATATATAAATATGGCTATAAGTAAAAAAGAATCAACTAATCTTGAAAAATTAAAAGTAATTGAGATATTAAATGATTTTGATCGGCAACAAATTATCAATATTTCTAACGAAAATTTACTTGATTTTTCTAAAATTAAAAACAAAGATTATATTGAAGAAATTTCTAAGAATGGTTTTTTAATTGCTCCACATATTTTAGAAGATCTTAAAAAAGATGGAGACATTTTACTTGGAATAAAAGAAGGGGATCAAGTTATAGCCTATATTTGGGCCAGTCCAACCGATGGTATTAATAAAGAATACACTTGGTCTAATCCTCAGATTAAAGAAAAAATATTTGGTAAAAAAAATTATTACCTCAATCAAATTGGAGTTTCAAAATCTCATCAACATCAAGGATTGGGTGGTAAGTTGATAAATAGTTTGCCTTTATGGTTTACCGATAAAACCAGAAAATATATTGTGGCGTCCATCGCTTATGGCCCAATAAAAAATCAAGCCTCGATTGGATTTAATCAAAAACATGGTTTTGAACAAGTGGCCATATCACCAATAGTTAAATTTCACCAATTTGAAAATTATCAGTCACTTCTTTTTGCTAAAAAAATAAACTAAAAACCATCACAAACTTGTCTTTATTACTTTTTCGCTTTAAACTCATAGTATGTTAAAAAATATGACAGGTTACGTTTATGTTACCTTATTGCTTTTAGTACTCATAGCACTTGGTTTTGTTTTAAGTGGTGGAATTATTTTATCAGATGATTCAGCTTCAACTATTGAGAGTACTGAAAGATATACAATAGCCGATACAGGAACCATCCCTTCAAATCCGACACTTCAATTATCAACTCTTGATTTTGTTCCTCAAGTTTGTGGAGGTGGTGGCTACGACATTGCCTTAGTGATTGATATTTCAGGTAGTGTTAGCCCATATCTCTCTGAAATTAGAGTTGCATTGATTTCATTTGTAGAAGCATTTTCAGATAAATCAACTCAATTTTCGGTTACAAAATTTGATGATAAAGCTACAAAAATAATTCCAGAGTTTACTGATGATTTAAATAAAGTAATAACTGAGATTAATTCACTTAGTGGAAGAGGTGGCTATACTAACTGGCAGGATGCCTTTGTTAAAGCCAAAGAAACGTTAAACTCAACTTCAAATAGACCATCAGTTAAAGATTTAGTAGTTTTTGCCTCTGACGGAGAACCAAATAGAACCGGTGAAAACGGAGATTTTGCTACTCTGGATACAGCAGTTAATAATGCAGTAGATGTTGCCGATGAGATTAAAGAAGCCGGTGCAAGAATTATAACCTTTGGTATCGGAAGTGGAGTTAAGGAACAAAATTTACAAGCAATATCCGGATCAAACCCCGAAGTTGTTGGTGATGTAAATGTCATCCTTACAAATTTTGCTAATCTTGGAACAGATCTTCAAAGTCTTACCGCAAATATCTGTGGACCATAAAAATAAAAACGTCTCTTTGTCTTTATTGTTTTTTTAATTTACACTTATAGTATGAGGAAAAATATGAAGGGTTATGTTTATATTCCATTGTTACTTGTGGTTCTTATTGCACTTGGCTTTGTTTTAAGCGGTGGAGTTGTCTTATCTAAACAATTTTTTTTACCTATCAAAAATACTGGTTTATATAAGTTAGTCGACAAAGAAGCCCTCCCTTCCAATTCAACACTTCAATTATCAACACTTGATTTTGTTCGTTGTAGTTTAGGTGGGCTTGATATTGCCTTAGTAATTGATAATTCAGGCAGTATAGATCCTTCAAATCTCAGCCAGGTGAAAAATGCGGTAACTTCATTTATAACCGCATTTTCAGGAACTTCAACTCAATTTTCAGTCACAAAATTTGCTACTAGTGCTTTAGTAATTAAAGAGTTTACCAATAATTTAAATGAAATAAACAGTATTATTAATTCCATTCCTGAAACCAGCACTACTGATGGAACTGGTGCTACTAATTGGCAGGACGCCTTGATTAAAGCCAAAAGTACACTGCTTTCAAGTTTAAACAGGCCATCAATTTCTGATTTAATAGTTTTTGTCTCTGATGGAAACCCAACTGTGGCTGGTCCACCACCTGTAGATTTAAGCAATTATCCTCACCCTAATTCGCTTTCAGAAGCAGTTATTGTTGCTAACACAATTAAAGCCGGTGGGGTAAAAATTTTAGCCTTAGGTATTGGGAATAGTATAAGCGTCCAAAACTTACAGAAAATAGCCGGATCAAGTTCAGGAGTTAATGGTGTGTTAAATACAGATGTTATTCTTACAAACTTTAATACACTTGCTGCTGATCTTGCTGCACTTACTACAAGTACCTGTGCTGGGGGACAAGTAGCAACGGGAAATCCAGTTCCTATCTTAACTTCAGGTCCCACTCCAACCCCAACCGTAACCCCAACCATAACCCCAACCCCCACTTCAACTCCGACCCTAACTCCAACTCCAACATTAAATTTAACTCCAGGAGTTTGTTACACGAAGTGTTCTGATATTCCTTTTTCACTTTATTCATTAGTTTTTTTTGACGACGAACAAAGTTGTCCTAGCGGTCAAATTTCATATCCGACGGGGATAGTTATTAATGGTTGCAATAATCTTATTTGTTATCTACCATGTACCTTACTTCCAACTCAAACCCCAACTCCAACCATAGCTCCAACTCCAGCAGATTTCTTTATTATTTAATTTTAATTAAAAAAGTTGTATTAAAAATATCTACCGTTAATCAAAATATGTTAACATTAAATAATGAACTGCCTATCAAACGAAATATTAACTGATTTGGGTTGTATTCCCGATACTCCGGCCGGATTTGTTCAAAAATATTTTCAAGTTGGTCTAGGTATAATTGGCGGTGTCAGTTTTATTGGCATGGTTTATGGCATGATACTTATTGGCTCCTCCCAAGGTGATAACCTCCAAATTCAAAAAGGTAAAAAAATTTTTACTTCCTCTGTTGCCGGAGTCCTTTTAGCCGTTTTTTCCGTTTTTGTCACCAGATTAATTGCTGTTGATATTTTACATATTCCTGGTTTTGGAAGCTAATTATATGAAACGATTTTTATTTATATTATTATGTATCAGCATCTTCTTGTTTTCTTCTCAGCCAATTTATGCTCAAACCCCTCCAACCTCTGTCGGTACTACTTCCAGTATTTGGGCCAAGGATAATACGGTCACTTTTTTAGGTAGAGGTATCAAGCGAGCTCAAAGTTTTATGGATTGGACCCTTGTTAATTATAAATGGAACACTAGTAATAATGATGGTTCTTTAACCAACAGCTGGAAACAAATCAGAGACATCGTTTATACTATGTCTGTCTTAGCTGTTTTAATAACTGGCTTTCTCGTTATTATTAAAGGCAACCAAAATGTTGGGGTAGCTGTCTTTATTAAAGAATTTATTATTGCCTTAATCTTGGTTACTTTTTCTCACGCCTTGGCTCGTCTTTTATTTCAAATGGCTGATATTTTTCAGCTTTTTTTATTCAGGACAGCTGGTACTACTAATGGCGTTATCCTTAGTAAGGATATTATTAATAACTACATCCCAGAAGGGGATTTTATTGGTTACAGAAGAATTGGTATTGAATATGGCGAATCTGCTTTTATGTCTCTTCTTTTAGTTCAACTAAGCAGTATTACTTTTTATGTTGTTGGTTGTATTTTAACTGTTAGAAAAATTATCCTCTGGTTCTTTTTAATATCAGCTCCACTTTACCCGATTTTTCTTATTTATAAACCGATAAAAAATACCAGTAAAATCTGGATTCAAGAACTTTTAAGATGGCTACTCTATGGTCCACTTTTTGCTCTGTTTTTGGCCGCCGTTGTCATAATTTGGAAAAATAATCAGTTTCTACCTTTCACCTTTAATTCATCAGCCGCCAACCCTTACCCAACTGCCGTCAGTATTCTTCTTGGTGGACCTAATCAAAGTTTAAGTTCAACTAATAGTCTTAATTATAATGATACTTTTATTCAATATGTTTTTGCCCTTTTAATGCTTTGGATAGCCATTCTTATGCCATTTATTTTATTGCAAATTGTATTAGGCTTTTTAGCCAAACATGAATTCGAAATTAATCCTATAAATAAT
>Ga0247840_10006660_pt1 | contig 16487 bp, 19 predicted proteins | sample LaCruzMarch2015__FD_192404 | JGI IMG/M metagenome (GOLD analysis project Ga0247840, IMG submission 192404) | Freshwater microbial communities from meromictic Lake La Cruz, Castile-La Mancha, Spain - LaCruzMarch2015_17m | ecosystem: Environmental > Aquatic > Freshwater > Lake | place: Spain... | reverse complement strand
GGCCTGATGCTGTTCTCGGTGGCCTGCCGGCCCGAGATCCACAAGCACCTGCGTTGGCGCCGGCTGCACGTCAGCGCCAACGTCCTGGCGGCCCTGATCTTCCTGGCCCAGGGGATCAGCGGGCCCAGGGACCTGCTCGAGATTCCACTCAGCTGGCAGAAAGCCACGATCTACAGCTGCGATTTTGTGGCAAGAACCTGCCCGGCCCCGGCCCCGGTTCCTCCCACCCCCTGAATCCTCACGGTCACCAACCCCATGGCCCTGCTGCTCCTGGCCTTCCTGGCCGGTGCGCTGACGATCCTGAGCCCCTGCATCCTTCCAGTGCTGCCGTTCGTGTTCACTGGCGCGGGGCGGCCGTTCCACCGCCGGGGTCTGCCGCTGTTGGCTGGGATGGTGCTGTCCTTCACCGCCGTAGGTGTGCTGGCCGGGCTGGGGGGGGCCTGGGTGGTTCGGGCCCACCAGTTCGGACGGATGACGGCCCTGCTGGTGTTGGCTGCCTTCGGGTTGGCGCTGCTGTTTCCCGCCGTGGCCGACCGGCTCAGCCAACCCCTGGTGCGGCTGGGGCAGGGGCTGTCGCGACGCTCGGATCAGGCCCGAAGCTCAGGGGCAACGGCCGCTTCATCCGCCCTGCTGGGCGTGGCGATCGGCCTGCTGTGGGCGCCTTGCGCCGGCCCGATCCTGGGCCTGGTGCTGACCGGCGCGGCGCTGCAGGGGGCGACTGCCAGCACGGCCCTGTTGCTGCTGGCCTATGCCGTGGGTGCCAGCACCTCCCTGGCGATTGCCCTGCTCGCCGGTGGGCGCATGGCCACCATCCTGCGGAGTTCCATGCAGACCACCGCCTGGCTGCGGCGGGCCCTTGGGGGTGCGGTGATCATCAGCGTGGCCGCGATCGCCCTGGGCCTGGAGCAGGCCTCCCTGGCCCGTTTCGCCCTGGCGGACACCAATGCCGTTGAGCAGACCCTGCTCGCAAAGGTTCCCGTTGTTCCACGGGCCGGGCCGACCGCCAATGCGGCGAGCCCGCTGCCCGTTCTCGGCACCCTGCCGCCCTTCCCCAAGGGGGCGGTGTGGCTGAATTCGCCCCCACTCAGCCGTGATCAGCTCTGGGGCAAGGTGGTGCTGGTGGACATCTGGACCTATTCCTGCATCAACTGCGTGCGGACCCTTCCCCACGTGCGCGCCTGGGCCAGGAAATACAAGAACCATGGCCTGGTGGTGATCGGGGTCCATTCACCGGAATTCCCCTTCGAGCGCGACCTCGGCAATGTTCGGGAGGCCACCAGGAAACTCGGGATCACCTACCCGGTGGTGATCGACAACGACTTCGCGATCTGGAAGGCTTTCAACAACACCTACTGGCCAGCCTTCTATTTCATTGACACCCAGGGCCGCATCCGCGCCACCCACTTCGGCGAAGGTGCCTATGCCAAATCAGAGCAGACGATCCAGCAGCTGCTGCGAGAGGGTGGCTTCCGCAACGTGCCCACCGGATTGGTCAAACCCTGAACCAGCATGGCCATCTTGAACTCCCTTGGCCCCGCCCTCCGTTCGCTGGCCCGGCGTCACCGCCTGACCCTCGGCCACCAGCGCAGCCCCTGGACCAGCCTCTGGCGGCAGCCGGTGTCCATGGCGTTGCGGATGCCCTGGCCGGTGTTCTTCCTGGCCATGACCAGCCTTTATCTCATCGAAGTGGTGATCTTCGCGATCGCTTTTCAACTGGATGGCCGCCACCTCGAGGGCGACGGGGCCATGGGCCTGTCATCGAGCGTGGTGTTCTCGCTTCAGAATCTCCTCGGCGCCAGCTTCCAGCCCGCCAGGGTCACCTCAATCTACATCCTGGCACTGGCGTCCTTGCAACAGATCGCCGGGCTACTGACCAACGCCATGGTCACGGGCCTGTTCTTCCTGCGCTTCACCAAGGTGGATGCCCCGCTTCGGTTCAGCCGACATCTGTGTCTGAGTTTCTCGCCCGGGGGCCATCTCAGCTGCCGGTTCGTGACCAGCGATCCCACTTATTGGCTGCGGGTGTCCTATTCGATGGTGTTATTCCTTGATGAAGAAATCGAACCCGGGGTGGTGCAACGGCAGCTCCATTCCCTGCCACTGCTCAACACCAGCACACCCCAGCTCCATGTGACCGCCGTGCTCAGCCACAGCCTGGGCGCCGGCAGCCCATTCGTTCGCCTGGGCCTGGGTGCGATCCGGCGGGCCAGCGGGGCCATCCTGGTGCTGGTGGAAGGCACCGACGAGGTGACCGGATCGCCGCTGCTTCAACTGCACCACTACAGGATCGACGACATTCTCGAAGGGCATGTGTTCGACGATCTGGTTTCCGAGGACGCCAACGGGCTCCGCAGGGTCGATCTGGATGCCTTGCACCGCACCCGCTTGATCGGCGTCCCTCCCCACACCGTCCGCTCTGATCCATCCAAACGTTCCCCTCGCCTGTAATCCAAGAGGACGTTCCCCACCCCCATGCGCCTGTCCGTTTCTGTCGCCATCGCCGCGCTCGGCCTCTGGGCCCCGGGCCGTAATGCCCCGATCAGTTGTCACCCACGGCAACTGATTCCATGGCTCTTTGTCACCCGTCCAGGCCCGTTATCGGCGCCGGTCGTTCCCTTGTGATCGGGGCCGTCGGCGGCCGTGATCTGGCCTGGTCCCATCAACGCATTGCCGCTGAGCTGCTGGCCCGAAGCGGCGGCCGGCTTGACAATCTGCTGCTCCACGGCGGGGCTCGCGGCGCCGATGCCGCGATCGCCCGGGCCGCCCATCAGCTGGGCTGGTCAGCGATGGTCATGCCGGCCAAATGGCAGTGCCATGGCCGGGCCGCCGGGCCGATCCGCAACCGGGAGCTGCTTGAGCTGGCTGTGGCCAGGGCCGAGGCAAGGTCAGCTACATCGAGGGCTGGGTGGCAATCGCCGAAGCAAACCGGATCTTTGGGTTCAACGGCTGGCAGCGCGAGACGGTCGCGTTGCAGTGCGTGTCCCAGGCGGAACGTCGCATCGGCCGTGAGCCGAGCAAGCCCTCCGATCCACCGCAGCGCGACGGCTGGGGAGTCACTTACACCGCCAGGGTGCGGGTGGTCGTCGTCGGGATCGTGCGGGAAGGCAGCGGTGCCGGCCACGGCATTGATGTCGACTTGGGCCAGGCCCATGAGTCCACCCTCAAGGAAGCGGAAACCGATGCCATGAAACGGGCGCTGATGACCTTCGGGAACCCGTTCGGCCTGGCGCTCTACGACAAGCAGCAGCGAGAGGTCACCTCAAGCGTCACCGGGGCCCCCTCACGGGGGGAGATCACCGAGCGCCCCTCTCGGGGCGACATGTCGCCCCACTCTCCCAACGGGATCACACCCAATGCCGCCGCAGGAAACGGCTCATTGCGGCGCTCACCAGCTGGCAACTGCCACGCTTCCAACTACCAGCCTGCGGGCTTGCCCTCCGCTGCTGCAGTGGAGGAAGGCGTCGACACACCCCCCGAGGACGCGGCCCTGCTCCCCCTCGATAGCACCACGATCCAGCGGATTCACGCCACCATCCGCAGCCTTCCTCAGCCCCAGCTGGAAGGCTTCACCAAGGCGTTCCGAAAGCGCTTCCAGGTGCCGGAGGCAGCCAGCTCGATCGCGGATCGCATTACCCAGAAGCAACACCACAACTGGATCGAGGCCTTCCTGGTGCAGCACCAGGCCGTCGCATGAGGCCCGGCCCCCAATCGTTCAGCAGCTGGCCCTTGTCCCTACGTTGGCGGCGGTTCCGTACAGCTAACGATGACCAGGGTTGTGACTGTTGGTGCCTGCATCGCCCTGACGCTGCTGGCTGGGTGTGGCCGCCCCGATACCCAGGCCTTGAAAAAGCTGGCCTGCGAGCAGGTAGCCAGCACGATCGATCTGCAGTCAGTGGCTCAACTCGATGCGCTACGCAAGGCCTTGGGCCTGGCACCGGGCGTTGATCCCATCGAGTCCTGCCGCGCCCTTGGCGCCACGATGGGGCCCGGACCGCAGGGCAAGAGCTCTGGCGAAGGCAGCAGCAGCGGGGACGCTGAGAGCCGCAAGACCGAGAGCAACGGCAGCCAGAACTGAGCTGATTGATGTCCTTCTGCCAGCCAATGGCCAGTTCCTGAATTTGAACCCCTCCCGTTCAGAGCTCGTGCCCTCAAGGGTTGGACCGAGGAGATGACTCGCCAGCGTGGCTGGTGCCAGGAGGTGGCATGAGCGGCCGGCGGACGCTGTTGATCTGCGGGAGGCGGCGGATGCTCTGCGTTGTGACCGCTGACATCCCTTGGGTTGGGGAGGGGTTGCATCAGGAGAGCATCATTCGATGCGCTGATCGAGTAAGCGCAGCACCGCCTGGGTGCGGTTGGCGACCCCGAGCTTTTGCATGATTCCATGGCCGTGCACGCGCACGGTGCCCAAGCTGATTCCAAAATTCTCGGCGATCTGCTGGTTGCTCCAACCCTGAGCCATCGCCTCGAGCACCTCCAGCTCCCTAGGGGTGAGCAGCTTGAGCCCAGGGATGTCTTTACTAGTTCGACTGCCGGATACTTCATCCTGGGTCTCGCCGGAGGCGACCTCAGTTGATCCCGCCGAGTGACCCAGGCCCCGCAGAGCCGCCGTGGCCTGGGCATCCCACCAGGAAGCTCCCTGCAGCAGGGTTTCGATCGCCAGTTGCAGGTCGTGGGCCGAGACGCCCTTGCGCACATAGCCGCGGGCGCCTGCCAGGAGCAAGCGCCGACAGGCGGCGGGATCCTCCTGGCTGGTGATCACCAGCACGGGCAGTTCCGGGTAATCGGTGGCGATCCGCCGGCAGGTTTCGAGTCCCCCCAGCCCCGGCAGCCCCAGATCCAGCAGCACCACCTCCACCGCTTGCCGGCGCAGCAGCTCCAGGGCCTGTTCGCCGTCGCTGGCGGTAAGAACGCCCTCGATCCGATCGAACCCGGCCAGGGTGATCTCCAGCCCCAAACGAAACAGCTCGTCGTCTTCGACCACCAGGCAATGGGCCATCTCAGGCCTCTCTGGCCTCGATGGGCAGGTCCACCTCGATCACCGCCCCGCCGCCTGTCCGGTTGCGCAGAGAGATCGTGCCGCCGTGAGCGCTGACGATTTGGCGGCAGAGGTAGAGGCCCAGGCCACTGCCCTGGCGGTCTGCTGAGAGCCGGTGGAAGCGCTGGAACAGGTTGGGGAGTTCCTGCTCAGGAACCCCGGGGCCGCGATCGATGACCTGGAGCCGGTGAGCAGAGCCCAAAGCCGCCAGCTTCACCAGGATCTGGCCCCCGCGCAGGCTGTGGTGGATCGCATTGAGCAGCAGATTCTCGACCAACCGCCGCAGTTGCACGGGGTCTCCTACCAGTGTGTGCTCCTGCCGCTGGCCGCTGCCCATGAAGGACAGCCGGATCGTCAACTGCCGTTCCTGCGCCAGGGCGTTCACCTCCGTGATCACCTCTTCCACGAGTTGGCTCAGGTCCAGGCGCTCTGGGCTCAATCGCAGACCCTCAGCGTCGTTCCCGTAGACCTCCAGCAGGGTCTGGATCTGGCGCAGGGCACGCGTCTGGCCGCGCTCGATTGTGGCGATCGCCCGGCTCAGAAGAGCTCCATCGGGACGGTGCTGCTCCCCCAGCAGCTTCGTGGCGGCGATCGTGCCGAGGATCGGTGTCTTGAGGTCGTGGGCCAGGGTGGCGACGAAGTCGCTGCGCAGATCCTCGACGCTGAGGCGGGCTTGCAGGTCAAGCCGCTGGCGCTGCAGGACCTGAACCCGCAGGCACTGGCCCGCGGTGACGAGCAGGGCGCCGCAGACCAGCAACCGGTTGACCACGACGGGCCCCTCCAGGGTCACTGGGGGTGGCAGCACCAGATTGAGAAGCGTGAGGGCGCAGACCAGCAGCGCGTAACCCCAGAGCGTGCGCGCCGCCGCCGTGGTGCCCAGACGGAGCATCGGGATCACGTAAAGGATGCCGAACACGATGTCCTGGGGCGTGACGAATTCCAGGAGGGCGACAGCCATCGTCATCACCGACACCTGGCTAACGGCGGTGCTTAGAGGCCCTATGTCCCTGGGTATAGAGCGAGCTGCCCGATTCATACCCACCGGCAGATGCGGACGCCCTGGCGCCCGGCGGAAAGTGACGGAGATCACCGCAACGGACCCTACCGCCCATGACCGACTGGTTTCAGGTCGTCGTCTTTGTGGCCCTGGTTCTCGCCACGGCACCTGTGCTGGGCCGGCACCTCTTTCAGGTGTTCGGCGACCAGCCCCAGCCGCTTTTCGATCCCTGGCTGACGCCCTTGGAAAACGGTGTGCTGCGCCTGATCGGCGAGCGCGGCCGCCCGGCTGAGCAGGCCTGGGACTACCTCAGGCCCCTGCTGCTCAGCAACCTGCTCTTCGGCCTGGTGGCCCTGGCGTTCCTGCTGGCCCAGCCCCCCTGGCTCAATCCCCAGGGACTGCCGGCGATGCGCTGGGACACGGCCCTGCACACGGCGATCTCGTTTCTCACCAACACCGACCAGCAGCACTACACGCCGGAGCAGAGCCTCAGTGATCTGAGCCAGCTCGGGGCGCTGCAGTTCCTGTTCTTCACCTCGGCGGCCACAGGCCTGGCGGTGGGCTTCGCCTTCATCCGTGGCCTCTGCGGCCGCCCCCTGGGCAACTTCAACACCGACCTGATCCGCGCGATCACCCGGGTCCTGATCCCGCTCAGTTTCGTGTTCGCCCTGGTGCTGCTGGTCAATGGCGCGCCGATGACGCTCGCTGGCCCGATCACGCTCAAAACCCTGGAGGGCGCCGATCAGATCCTGGTGCGCGGCCCCGTGGCGGGGTTCGAGGCGATCAAGCAACTCGGCGAGAACGGCGGTGGATTCTTCGGCGCCAACTCCGCCCATCCGTTCGAGAACCCCAACCCGTTCACCAATTTACTGGCGATGGTGGCGATGTTCGCCATCCCTGCCGCCACGATCGACGCCTTCGGCCGCTTTCTCGGCCACCGCCGCCAGGCCACCTTGCTGCTGCTGCTGGTGACGGTGCTGTTCCTGGCGCTGGCGGCGGTGGCGATCAGCTCCGAGCAGGGGGGAAATCCCCTGCTGGCCGCCTGGTTCAGCGGCCCCAACCTCGAGGGCAAAGAGGTGCGCTTCGGTGCCGGACTCACCGCCCTGTTCGCCACGATCACCACGGGCTCGATGACCGGCGCGGTGAACGGCGCCATGGATTCGCTGCTGCCGCTGGGCGGGCTGGTGCCGCTGTTCAACCTGTTCCTGCAGGTGATCTTCGGCGGCCAGGGCACCGGCGTGGCCTACCTGCTGGTGTTCCTGATCCTCACGGTGTTCCTCACCGGCCTGATGGTGGGGCGCACCCCCGAGCTGTTCGGCCGCAAGGTGGAGAAGGGGGAGATCGTCTGGAGCAGCCTGATCCTGCTGATCCACCCGCTGTTCGTGCTGGTGCCGGCGGCGATCACCCTCGCCTACGCCCCGACCCTCTCCGGCATCAGCAACCCCGGTCCCCACGGCATCAGCCAGGTGGTCTACGAGTACGCCTCGGCGGCAGCCAACAACGGCAGCGGCTTCGAGGGCCTGGGCGATGGAACGCTGTGGTGGAACCTCAGCACCATCGTCAGCCTGCTGGGGGGGCGCTACCTGCCGATCGTGGCCCTGCTGCTGCTGGCGGCTGGTTTTGCCCGCAAGCCCAAGGTGCCGCCAGGCCCCGGCACCCTCGCCACCGACACCGCTCTGTTCACGGTGGTGACCGGGGTGGTGATCCTGATCCTGGGGGCGCTCACGTTTTTCCCGGTGCTGGCCCTCGGGCCGATCGCCGAAGCCTTTTCGCTGACAGGAGCTCAATGACAACCCTGCAACCGCCGATCTTTCCCCGCATGCCGCGGGGCCGCCGCGACCAGCGGCGCTACACCGAGCGTCCCAGGAGCGACGGCCTGCTGGGCCGGGCTGTGGTGCAGTCGATCGTGAAGCTCGACCCGCGCCTCACCGTGCGCAATCCGGTGATGTTCGTGGTCTGGTGCGGCACACTCGTGACCCTGGCCGCCACGCTGGAACCACGCCTCTTCGAGCTCAGCACCGAGCCGCCGGGCCGGGGCTTCAACGCCCTGCTGAGCCTGATCCTCCTGGCCACCCTGCTGTTCGCCAACTTCGCAGAGGCCTTGGCAGAAGGCCGCGGCAAGGCCCAGGCCGATGCCCTGCGCCGCACCCAGGCCAGCACCCAGGCCAGGCGGCTGCTGCCCGACGGCAGCGAAGCTTTGGTGGACTCCTCCGCCCTGCGCCGTGGGGATCAGGTGCGCGTCAGCCAGGGCGAGATGATCCCCGCCGACGGGGAGGTGGTCGATGGGGTGGCGGCGGTGGATGAATCGGCGATCACCGGCGAATCGGCCCCCGTGCTCAAGGAAGCGGGCTCCGATGTGGCCAGCTCGGTGACGGGCGGCACCCGGGTGGTCTCCGACATGCTGCTGATTCGGATCACGGCCGACCCGGGCAAGGGCTTCATCGACCAGATGATCGCCCTGGTGGAGGGGGCCGAGCGCAGCAAGACCCCCAATGAGATCGCCCTGACGGTGCTGCTGGCGGTGCTCACCCAGGTGTTCCTGATCGCCGTGGCCACCCTGCCGCCGGTGGCCGCCTACATCAACAGCCCCACCCCTGTGGTGGTGCTGGTCGCGCTGCTGGTGGCCTTGATCCCCACCACGATCGGCGGCCTGCTCAGTGCCATCGGCATCGCCGGCATGGACCGGGTCGCCCAGTTCAACGTGATCGCCACCTCCGGCCGCGCCGTGGAGGCCTGCGGCGACATCACCACTTTGGTGCTCGACAAGACTGGCACGATCACCCTCGGCAACCGCCTGGCGGAGGAGTTCCTGCCGGTGGGCGGCCACAGCGAGCGTGAGCTGGCCACCACCGCCCATGCCGCCAGCTGGTTCGATGGCACGCCGGAGGGCAAGTCGATCGTGCGCCTGGCCGAGAAGCTTGGCGCCCTTGCGGTCCTGCCGATGGACACGGCCACGGGATTGGAGTTCTCGGCGCGCACGCGCATGAGCGGCACCGATCTGGCCGATGGCAACGAGCTGCGCAAGGGGGCCGTCGACGCGATCAAGGGCTTCGTGCGCTCCCGGGGTGGCACGGTGCCAGACGACCTCGATGAGGCTTACGAGCGCGTGTCTCGGCTCGGGGGCACGCCCCTGGCGGTGTGCTGGAACGCCGAGATCCATGGGGTGATTTACCTCAAGGACATCATCAAACCCGGCATGCGTGAACGTTTCGATCAGCTCCGTCGCATGGGTATCCGCAGCGTGATGCTCACGGGCGACAACGCCATCACCGCCGGTGTGATCGCCCGCGAGGCCGGCGTTGACGACTTCATCGCCGAGGCCACCCCGGAGGACAAGATCGCCGTGATCCAGGCGGAGCAGCGGCTCGGGCGGCTGGTGGCGATGACGGGCGATGGCACCAACGATGCGCCTGCGCTCGCACAGGCGAACGTGGGGGTGGCGATGAACTCCGGCACCCAGGCCGCCAAGGAGGCGGCCAACATGGTCGACCTCGACAGCGATCCGACCAAGCTGATCGACATCGTGACGATTGGGAAGCAGCTGCTGATCACCCGCGGCGCGCTCACCACCTTCTCGATCGCCAACGACGTGGCCAAGTACTTCGCGATCCTGCCGGCGCTGTTCGGCCGGGCGGGGTTGGCGCCGCTGAATCTGATGGGCCTGGCCAGCCCCCAGTCGGCGATCCTCTCGGCGATGGTGTTCAACGCCCTGATCATCCCCGCCCTGGTGCCCCTGGCCCTCAAGGGGGTGGCCTTCCGGCCGGCCACGGCGGATCAGCTACTGCGGCGCAACCTGCTGCTCTACGGGCTGGGGGGCCTGGTGGTGCCGTTCATCGGCATCAAGTTGATTGATCTGGCTGTGTCTGCCCTGCGGCTGGTCTGAGCTCCCGAGCCGCTCAGGCCGATCCAAGCCTCCCTTCTGATCCCCGCGAACCCGTCACCCGACCTTTCCCCGACCCATGGCTTCTATGTCTCGCCTCCTGAGTCGACCGCTGTTCTGGCTGCCACTTGTGCTGGCCCTGGGGACGGCCCTCACAGCTCCACTGTTCGGCTTCAGCCCCAGCCCTCTCCAGTCCACCGCCCTCGCCCTGCTCCTCACCGGCACCGTGGCGCTCTCGGGCTACCTGTTCGTCGTGATCTTTCAACCGGAGCGCTTCTGATGTCCTTTCTGCGAGAAGGCTTCAAGGCCCTGCGGCTCACCGTTGTGCTCTGGCTGCTCACCGTGGTGCTGTACACCCTGCCGCTGCTGGCGGTGGGCCAGGGCCTGTTCCCCGCCGAGGCCAACGGCAGCCTGTTGCGCAATGCGGGCGGCCAGGTGCTGGGTTCGACCCTGATTGGCCAGCCCTTCGGTTCCGATCGCTACTTCTGGAGCCGTCCGAGTGCCGTCGACTACAGCACCGGGAAGACGGCACCGACCTCCGCCCCCAGCAACCTGGGCCCCACCAACCCCGATCTGGTGAAACGGATCGAGGCCACGGCCGCCACCTACGCCAAAGCGGGCATTGAGAAGCCCGCCGCTGATCTGCTGTATGCCTCCGGATCGGGGCTCGATCCCCACATCTCTCCGGAAGCAGCGCGTCAGCAGATTCCGCGGCTGGCCGCGGCCCGGTCCCTACCCAGCGCAAAGCTGGAGCAACTGATCCTGCGGCACACCCAGGGTCGTGTCCTGGGCTTCATCGGAGAACCGCGGGTGAACCTGCTGGCGCTCAACCACGAACTCGATCTGCGGGCGCCGTGATCCGCATGCTCAAGGGCCCGGGACGGCACAAGCTGTTCATCGGCATGGCCCCCGGCGTGGGCAAAACCTTTCGCATGCTGCAGGAGGCCCAGGAGCTCAGGAGGGAGGGGGTTGATGTGGTGATCGGTGTGCTCGAAACCCACGGGCGCTCAGGCACGGCCCGCCAGGCCGAGGGGCTGGAGCTCGTGCCCCGGCGACGGCTCCTCCACCAGGGGGTGAGCCTTGAAGAGATGGACGTGGGGGAGATCCTGGCCCGCCGCCCCCAGCTGGTGCTGGTGGATGAGCTGGCCCATACCAACGTGCCGGGCAGCGAGCGCCCCAAGCGCTGGCAGGACGTGGCGGTACTGCTGGCCGCCGGCCTCGATGTGTACTCCACGGTCAACATCCAGCACCTGGAGAGCCTCAATGACCAGGTGGCCCAGCTCACCGGTGTGGTGGTGCGCGAGCGTCTTCCCGATCGGGTGATGCACCAGGCCGAGGAGGTCGTGCTGGTGGATGTCACTCCAGAGACCCTGCAGGAGCGCCTGCGCGATGGCAAGGTCTATGCCGCGGAAAGGGTGGACCAGGCCCTGGCCCATTTTTTCCGTCGCTCCCACCTGGTGGCCCTCAGGGAGCTGGCGTTGCGGGAGGTGGCCGACCGGGTGGAGGAGGATGCTCCACCGGCCAAAGGGATGCGGGAGCGGGTGATGGTGTGCCTCTCCACCTACCCCGGATCCAACCGGCTGCTGCGCCGAGCCGCCCGGCTGGCGGGCTTCATGGATGCGCCGCTCCTGGTGCTCACCGTGCTGGATCCCGCCCGCTTCCTGAACAAGGAACAGGCGGTGCGGCTGGAGGAATCGATCCGGCTCTGTGAGGATTTCGGCGCCGAGTTCCTGCGCATCGACAGCGACGATGCGCTCGGCACGATCGCGCGAATCGCCGGCGAACGCGGCATCAGCCAGATCGTGCTGGGCCAGACCCTGCGCTCTCGCCCCCAGGCCTTTTTGCGACGCACGCTCTCCGAGAAGCTCCAGCACCGGCTCAAGGGCCAGGCGGTGGATCTGCACCTGATCTCGATCGACGCCGGCTCCCCCCAAGCGGAGTTGCCAGAGGATCCCAGGGGCGGACACGATCAACGGATCCAGTAGTACAGCCGGCGGCAATCGAGACCGCTATTGCTCACAGGCACCTTGCGGCGCGCCTTCATCCGTAGCGCCCCGGTGAGCGCGGGGTTGCCGCTCAGCAGCCACAGGCTCCAGCCGGAGCAGCGTTCACCGCTGGCACTGATGCGGAGACAACGCAGCAGAAAGCCGCCCAAAGGCCTCATCTGGTCCACCCGCCTGAGCAGCTGGGTGGTGCCTATCACCCGCCAGCCGGGTCGCCGGCCCTTGCCCGATCACATCCACTGCAGCGAGCCGCCCTGCTGGGTGCTGATCGAACCCCTCGATCCAGATGTCGCCGCCAGCTGATCAGCCTCCCTGTGATCGCCATCACGCCTCAGCTTCCACACCTCATCCCCTTGCCGCCATGACCTGCACCTTTTCCCCTGAACAGCTCACTGCCCTCTGTGCCCCCCTCGATCGCGCCAAGGTGCGCCAGCGCGAACAGGGCCGCGCCAAGGTCAGCTATCCCGAGGGCTGGCAAGTGATCGCCGAAGCGAACCGGATCTTTGGCTTTGATGGTTGGCAGCGGGAAATGATCGAGGTCCACACGGCATCGACGTCGACCTAGGCCAGGCCCATGAATCGGCCCTCAAGGAAGCGGAAACCGATGCCATGAAACGGGCGTTGATGACCTTCGGGAACCCATTCGGGCTGGCGCTCTACAACAAGCAGCAACGGGAAGTGACCCGCTCGGCAGGGGAGAGCACTGATCAGAGTCCTGCCAGCAATGGCACGCGGTCGATCCACCGCAGCCCGTCCCCCTTGGCCCAGAACGCCGCAGCGGAAGCAGGCGACGACCCCGGCCTGATCCCCCTCGATCCGACGACCACCCGCCAGATCCTCGCCACCCTGCGCGGTCTGCCCCAGCCGGTGCTGGAGGGCTACCGCTTCGCGGAAGACTTCGTCTTCACCAAGGCGTTCCGCAAGCGGTTCCAGGTGCCGGAGAAGGCCGCCTCCATCGCCGATCGGATCCTCCAGAAGCGGCATCACGACTGGATCGAGGCCTTCCTGGTGCAGCTCCAGACCGTTGCCTGAGATCCGGTCATCCGGCAGCTCAGGTCGGGTGAGCTGCATAACGTTCATGGGTCCGGCCGCCCTGAGGGCCATGATCACGCAAACCGATCTGGGCTGGGCAAGCTGCAGTGCTGTGGAACGCGATCCTCAGCGCCTGAGCGGAGCCTGGGTGTTCCGCGGTACCCGGATTCCAGTGGCGGCTCTGTTTGAAAATCTGGAAGATGGCGTCTCCTTGGCTGAACTCGTCGAACTGTTCCCAGGGGTAAGCCTCGAGCAGTCCCGGCTGGTCCTGAAGCACGCCGCTTGTTCCTACGATCGGCCCATGGCGTTTTCCCGCATCAGCCACGATCCAGCCGTGATGGGCGGCAAACCCTGTATCCGAGGGCTGCGCATCACGGTAGGCACGATCGTGGGGTTGATGGCCAGTGGCAGCACCCGCGAGCGCATCCTGCAGGCCTACCCGCAGCTTGAGCCTGCCGACATCGATGAGGCCCTGGCTTACGCCGCCTGGCGCCTGGAAGAGCGGGAAGAGGCGCTGGTCCTGAGCTGATGGCCAGGCTGCTGGTCGACATGAACCTGTCGACCGAGTGGATCCCGCTGCTGACGGCCGCCGGCCATGACGCTGTGCACTGGTCCGAAGTGGGCGATCCACGGGCGCCAGATACCGACCTGATGCAGTGGGCCACTGCCCATGGCTACGCAGTGTTCACTCACGATCTGGATTTCGGAACGATGTTGGCGTTGACCGGTGCCAGGGGACCGAGCGTCCTGCAGGTGCGTGGGCTGAACGTGCTGCCGGAGGCCATCGGTTCGCTGGTCCTCAGCCTGCTCAGCACCTATGCGTCCGAGATCGAGCAAGGTGCCTTGCTGATGGCCGATCAACGGCGCCAGCGGGTGCGAATCCTGCCACTGGACCGAGCCAGCTGAATCAGGTCTGCCCCAGCTCCTGCATCCGCTTCCAAAATGCGCTTTTGCGGGCATGGTCCGAGAGGACCCAGGCGGTTAGGCCGTCTGGGCGTCCTGGCTGCGGTAAGGAGGGGTGAGTTGGCCGTCAGCGTCGATCAGGCCCGCGTCCATCAGGAATTGGCGCGCAAGGCTGGGGTCGCGCAGCTTCTCCAGGAGTGCATCGATCTGCTCGCGGGTCAACTGCCCTGAGCGATGGCTTGCCGAGCTCTTGATCGGGGAGGACAGTGCCATGCGGGTGGGGGAGGCGATGGCGGTGCTTGAAGGTAACTGCTTGCCGCAGCTGCGGCTGGTGGGACTTGAGACAGTCATCTTGAAGCCGCCGCGATCCGCTCCCGCAGCCTGGCGGGCACAGCCAGCACAGCCGCATGGCTGGCAAGCTCCTGGGGCACCAGCAGCCAGAGACGCTCCACGAGCGGCTCCCATGGCCACACCGCCTTCAGCGCCGCCTGCCGCCAGGGGGCGGTCTGCAGCAGCGACGGCGGCACCGGCAGCAGCCCATCACCCCGCTGCAACGCCACCAACCAACCGCTAGCCGCAACAGCATCGAGCGCGGTGATGGCCGCGAGCTGCTGCTCCTGCAGGGCGTGATGGAGCGCCGGTGCAGCCGCCAATGGCGGTGCCAGGAACCGGAAGCACCGGGGCGGTGGCGCAGCGGCAGAATCGGGGCCGCTCAACCGGCAGGCGAGGAGCAACCCCCAGCGGCCCAGGGGCAGCCACTCCATCCCCTTGACCCGTGGAGGTGGTGCCCCCAGATCAGGGCAGACGCTCGCAAGCAGCACCGCCTCAAGTTCACCAGCACGGAGCAGCTCACTCCACTGGCTCAGGCTCCGCCACAGCAGCGGCGTCGAGCGCAGAGGGACGAGTCCATCGAGCAGGTGCTGATGGAACGGGTCGGTGGCCACACGCAGGCCGGTGGCAGGGCGCAGAGGAGGTGGAATCGGAGCAGGCAGCGGATCTCGCGCTGGTCGGCGGGTGGCGGAATGCTCCTCCCACCACGGCCGTCATCGGCCTTTGGTACTGACCGCCACCAGCACGGCAAGCAGCGCTACCGAATCGTGATGGTTGCAGCAGGAATCGCACCGCCACCTGCTGCCCAATGGAGCTGGGGATGTGCCCTTTGATCCAACGCCCATGACTCCCTCCACCGCATCGACGACGGCCGAGCAACGCAGCAGCAGCTCGACGACGCCGCAGCTCGGATCCGCCGGCTCGGCCGCTGCGCTGCCACCTGCTGATCGGCCCGCCGGCCAGCGGCAAGTCCACCCTCGCCCGCCAGCTGGCAGCGCTGCTGAGCGGGACTGAGGAGCCTCCCCCCTGTTACATCAGCAGCCGCGAGATTCGCGCCGAAATCTTTGGAGATCGCGGTGTCTTTGGCCCCTGGGATGACATCGCCGCAGTGATGCACCAACGCATCCAGGAGGCTGTCGGCTCAGGCGCTCCGGTGATCGTGGAAGCCACCTTCTCGCGCCGGGCCTGGCGGCTGGCGATTACGCAAAGGCTGGAGTTGCCGGTGCCGGTGGAGTGGATCGGCTGGTGGCTGCGCACACCGCGCGAGCTTTGCCAGCAGTGGAACCAGCGCCGTGATCACAGCGTTCCCGAGCAGGTGATCGACAACCATGTCTCCCTGCTGGGCCAGGCTGCCTTCTCTCCCAGCCGCTCGGAAGGTTTCGCAGCGGTGGTCTGCGTTGAACCCCATCACCACGAGCCGCTGGAGCCGCACCTGCAGGTGGTGCTGGGGAAGTTGGAGCGGCGGATCAGCGCCGCCCGCAACCGGGACGCCCGGCTGATCCCCTATGGCTACTCGCGCCTGCTGGAGTGCGAGCGGCTGCTCCACCTGATCCAGCTGCTCAGCCGCGAGCCGGAACTGACCGCGACCAACGCCCAGCCCTCCCACGAGGAATCAGCAGGCCTGGCCGAGCGGGCAGCGGCCCTGCTTGCCCGGACCCATGGGCCCTGTTATGCGGATGTGAGCGCGATCGCAGCCGACCTGGACTGGTTGCGGCAACAGGGGTTCACCGCGACCTGGCGCGTCGTCTCTGAGCAAGGGAAGCCCGCGCCGATGCGGGCGGTCGAGCCGCCGCCCTGGCCGGCGACACAGCCACTCTCCACGGGCGGTTGGTCAGCACTGGGCGATCGCGAGGCCTTTTGCCGTGCGCTCACCCTGCTGCGCCACATCCTTCATCACCCCTTTGATCGACAGGAGGGAGTGGCGATCGACCACCACCTCGCCGCAAGGCTCAAGACCCTCAGCGGCGGGCGTCATTCCTGGACACCCCGCCAGTTGCACCAGAGCATCACAGCGATCCTCACGCCCTATGGCTTTCGCGATGCGGCAGGCAGTGGCCGCCACGGCTATGCCCTCGGTGCCTCGCTGCTGCCCTTGCCGCTGCAGGTGGAAATCCATGGGCTGCTGCAGGCCAATGCCGATCGGCTCGGTGATCCCAGCGGTCAGGCCATCGCCCGGGAGCTGGGCAGGCGGTTGCAACGCAGCGGCATCGCCATCGAGAGCGTCCCGCCGGTGCGGACGTTCTTCAATCGCTCCCTGCTGGCGGGGGATCAGCGCAGAAGCGGCACCCTGCTCAACACCGAGCAGGC
>Ga0247840_10006658_pt1 | contig 16488 bp, 11 predicted proteins | sample LaCruzMarch2015__FD_192404 | JGI IMG/M metagenome (GOLD analysis project Ga0247840, IMG submission 192404) | Freshwater microbial communities from meromictic Lake La Cruz, Castile-La Mancha, Spain - LaCruzMarch2015_17m | ecosystem: Environmental > Aquatic > Freshwater > Lake | place: Spain... | reverse complement strand
CAGTAGAGTAGAAACAAATGTAATAATCAAAGTCGTTTAGTGAGACCTCCTGCTTTTGATGCAGGCTCGTTGCCACAAGCTTGAGTATCACATTTGCCCCCCTCTTCAAACCGTACGTGCGGTTTTCCCGCATACGGCTTTCCTATAAACTTCTTCATGAGCATTCACAAGTAAGTTAAGCACGTGCATAATTTGATGGGTCAATAAGACCAAACTTATTGACCAAAACAACAAAAGCTTGATGTCCGTAAAGCTTGCACTTTCTCTGGCTTTTGCGATTATAATACAAATAAAGACTAGTGAGTAGGTATTTACGAAGTCTGCGCTTGCTCATTGCAGGATAGCTCACGCCTTTGATATCAAAGTAATTGAGCCATCCACGCAGTTTTCCGTTTAATCCATCTGCAACATCTTGCGCTGTGCTGTGACCATGTGTCTTTAGGAAGTCCCTGACATTATCCCGGATTTTCTGCTCTGACTTCATGCTGGGTGCAATATTCCAGTATTTTGGTTTATTGCCAATAATCCCATTGTCGTAGCGTATTGTAAAACCAAGAAAATTAAAGCTCTCTTGTCTAGCATCAATCTGCCGGGTTTTCGTCTCATTGAGCGTTAATTCCATTCGATTGAGCAAGCCTTTAAGATTATCAATTACTTCTGTTGGGAGTGTTTTTCCCATTAAGACAAAGTCATCCGCATAACGTACTATCTGTATCCCGTTCTTTGAGAACATACTCTTTGGATGATTTACAATCCTGTCTAGTAAATGGAGGTAAATATTAGCTAACAGTGGTGAGATTACACCGCCCTGTGGTGTTCCTGTTTGATTGCCTTTGCCACTGTTGTAATGCCCGTCTTCCTTTACCGGTGCTTTCAGCCATTTATTAATCAGCTTAAGTATCCGTGGATCGGCTATACGTTGCTTCAGTGCTATCTGAAGTTTGTCGTGGGGTATCGTATCAAAGTACTTGCTCAGGTCTGCATCTAGGACCTCTGTTTTGCCCTCTTTCAGGTTTTCCTTTATCGCTCCCATCGCATTAGCTGCGCTGAGATTGGGTCGGAACCCGAAAGAGCTATCCGTAAAATCTGCTTCAAAAATCGGCTCAAGTATCATCTTACAGACTGTCTGTGCAATCCTATCCCTAACCACGGGAATGCCTAATGGGCGTTCCCCACCATTGGCTTTGGGGATCATCACTCGTTTCACTGCCTGAGCTTGATAGGTCTGCTTGCGCAGGTCACTCCCCAGTTCGGTGAGATATTTGTCTACTCCGTATTTCTCTACGTCTTCTATGGTAATCCCGTCAACACCCGGAGATCCTCCGTTGGCCCTGACTGATTTCCATGCTTCACGTAACATATACGGGATAAACATTTTATCGTACAACACATAAAATACATACCCTCGCTCTTGCTTGGCTTTTTGATATAGTTTCTCCTGCAATGTCTGCACTCTTTCTGCATCCGGAATTTCGCTGCGCCGTCTTTTGAACAGCTCGCCTTGTCCTTCTGCTTCAACTCTTTCCTGATTCATTACAATCAATTCTGATAGTTTAACATTCTTTGAAACTTGTTTATAGTAATGCCCCTTCGCTACTCCCGCTTTTACCTTTTCGGGGATCATCACTACTACGGGCATATCCGACTCCCTCAGCAACAGTGGACTTTACTGTCCTGTTAGGGTCTCCCACGTTCATGCGCTACCTTTGTGTCGCACGCAACATCATCTTACTCCGGGTATCTGTTAATGTGCTCTTTACCGTTGCTTCCATTAACATGGCAGGTTTCATCAAATCCGGGAGTCTGACCGATACCGTTGGCGTAACGAAGCCTAACTGATGCAGCTTACAACACCGTAGTGCCTGAGCTTCACAAAGTCCGTTTCCGGAGCGTTGTGTCAGGCATACTTCAACCCGAACGGCAAATTTGGTTGCATGGCTCTTTCATCCATGTAGGTATTTGATTTATATTAACGCACGCCTCGTGGCGCACCGGATGACACAGATAATACTGAAAATGCGCGGAAGGTGATAATTCTGGAACCAAGCATTCCACCAGCTCCGTTTCTTCCGTTTCATCCGTATTTAAACAAAAGTCTATGAAAGTGATCGTTTCTCAAGATAACGCGCACTGATCTTCCTGACAGAAAACCAGGTGGCCATTACGGTAATTGAAGATACCGTCAAAAAGACCGTAATGAAATCCAATATTTTAATTTTGACAGGATAAGCATCTACCAGAAAAGAACCCTGTTGAGCTCCCAATTTCAGCATTCCGAATTCCTGTTGCAGATAACTGATCAGACCACCAATAAACAAGCCAGCCAGTGCTCCTCCAAAACCGATGAACAATCCTTCCAGAAAGAAAATCTTCCGCAAGATCCCAGGTTCTGCCCCCAGGCTCCACAAAACAGCCATGTCTTTGCGCTTGTCCAGGATCAACATGGTAAGGGATCCCACAACATTAAATGTAGCAATGAGCAAAATAAAAGATAAAATCAGAAAAATGTACCATTTCTCCGATTTCAGGATTTTGTATAACACAGCTTCCTGCTGGAACCTGTTCAGTACTTTGAATTTACTGCCACACAAAGCCTGTAAATGCTGTTGTACCGGGATAATATCAGTCCCTGGTTTCAGTCGCAATTCTACATAACTCAACATCCCTGGTTTATCCAGCAATTCTTCCATAAAATGCAAAGAGACAAACACATAACGGGCATCAAATTCCTGTTGTACAGAGAATATTCCTGACGGAAGCAAGGGTTTTATTGTAAAGGCTTCAGCTGCATTCATCAGGCCGGGGGTGACGGATTTTGGATAATAAACCTCCAATGGATTCTTAAGGTCATTCAACTGGACATTGAGTTGAAAAGCTATGCCATAACCGGGGACTGCATAATAGTTTCCATTTTCCTCCAGTATAAATACACCGGCAGTTAGTGCACTGTCGAGCCTGGTTTTCTTGCCATAGGCCGGATCTACACCTTTCAGCAACATTACATTTTGTCTTTCTTTGTAACGGATCAGGGCTTTTTCCTCCAACACTCCGGAAAAATAACTGACAGCAGGGTATTCTGCAATTTTGCCGGACGGGATAGCGGAAGCAGGAAATAATTTTCCTTCAACAGGGATTATCTTTAAATCTGGATTGAAACTGTTAAAAAGGTTTAATACCAGACCTTCAAAGCCATTAAAAACAGAAAGCACAACAATCAACGCAATAGTGCCTACCATGATTCCCAGAAAGGAAATGGCGGAAATCAGGTTAATGGCATTGTGCGACTTTTTAGCAAAAAGGTAACGCCGGGCAATATAAAAAGGGACAGACATCGCCTAACTGACTGTCTGAGAAAGTGATATGCGGGTATTGTCGTGTGATATGCTCATAATCCCCGCAATTTAACTATTTGTAGGCTTTCACTATGAGACCAGTGCCTGTTGGATTGGCAGTCCTGACGTCCATGCAATTAAAAACCCAGGCAAAGGGATAAGTGAGGAGGTAGTAAAAGGGCAACAGAATCATGAAAGCCTTAGAAGAATTGACCATCAGCAAAGGATATTTCATGGATAAGCGCCAGGATATCTTACCATAGGTTCCATAGGAATACCTGGCCTCAACCCGTGTAAAACCAGCTGATTTTAGTTTGTCCTCAATTTCCTGCATGCCGTAACCATCCCTGACATGTTCGTCAATAAAGCTGCCACCTTCGTGATCATGGTCATGTACATCAGAACCACCCTGGTCGGATGGAGTCGAAATCAAAACCATGCCACCCGGTTTCAGCGATAGGGCGAAGTTTTTAAATACTTGTACATCTTCCAGGATATGCTCCATGACATCCACACTGAGAATCAGGTCATACACCTGGTCCTCATGGTATTGTGTAAGGTCGCCGGTCACAAAACGTACATTCTTCTTTCCTATTTTCTGAAAGAAATCTGTGCAATCTGCCACTTGTTCGTCTTTGAGGTCGATGCCGGTCACTTTAATGCCGGGACCCAGTTGTGAAGCAAAATAGGTATACTGTCCGAAACCAAAGCCGGCATCAAAAAGCTTGACATCCTTGCCTTTGTGGGTTTTATACCATTGCTTCAATTCACGCCTGATGTGCCATGAGCGCAGAAGTAGCAAGTCAATCAATTTATAAAAGAGGATGCGCAACCAGGGTGCCTGGTTAAAGATCGTGCCTAGGGTACGTTTGATAGGATCGTATTGCATAAAAATAATTTACGGAAAAGCCCGGAGGCTAGTCATGAAGTAGCCGGTCTATGTTGTCAATATAGTCGAGGGAATCATCCAGAAAGAACTCCATTTCCGGGATAATCCTGAGCTGGTTTTTTAAATTGTGACCTAGATAACCTCTGAATTCACGAGTTCGGGAACGCACACCGGCCAACACTTCCTCCTTGGAGCCTGTCGTAAACACACTCAGGTAAATCCTGGAAATGCTGAGATCTTTGGTAACATTGACTTTCGTGACAGTGATCATAGCACCCTGATAATGTGCCAGTCCATCCTGTAAAATCTTGTTAGCAATCTCCTTTTGTATCAGGCGGGCGATTTTTTGCTGTCGGGTGGTTTCCATCGGTCAAAGGTAGTATAAAATGGTAAATTGCATAAACCCCCTTTATGTCCTTTAATTTCTAATTTTGCAGAGTGAAGAAATTACTCAGGTTACGCGTCTACCTTAAGACTTATTGGAATTATGTCGTGGTCAATGTTATATTGAACCTCTTCTCATTGATTTTCAGCCTTATATCGCTTTCACTCATCATTCCTTTCCTGGAGTTGCTCTTTGATCGGGTAGCACCTCAGAAATCTGCTGTACCCCTTGCATTTACCTCGGATGCCCTGACACAAAATTTCAACTTTTTTCTTTATAGCATCATCCGTGATTATGGGAAGGAGGGGGCTTTGCTCAGAGTTTCAGGACTGGTGGTGGTGTTGTTTTTCCTGAGAAACCTATTCCGTTATGCCGGACAATACTTTATTGCACCCATGCGGACAAGCCTTGTGGCTGATATCAGGAATAGCATTTACCAGAAAATCCTTATCCTGCCTCTGGCGTATTTCTCAGGACAAAGAAAAGGTGATGTGCTGTCAAGGTTCTCAAATGATGTCACCGATATAGAATGGTCTGTGATGAATGCCATGATGATGTTCTTTCGTGATCCGCTGGCTATCATCCTTTACCTTGTCGTCCTTTTCAGCATTAGTCCCATGCTTACCATGGTGATCTTATTGTTGCTGCCTGTTGTGGTTTTACTCATACGGCAAATAGGGAAGGTCCTGAACAAGTATTCACTCAAAGGACAACAACGCCTGGGCAGGCTGATTGCCATGATAGAAGAATCCATCCATGGCTTGAAGATCATCAAGGCCTATCATGTCATCGACAAGATGGAGGATGACTTCAAGCGCAGAAATTCATTCTATACCCGTCTAATGAACAGGGTGTATCGTTATCGCGACCTATCAAACCCTATTACAGAGTTCCTTGCCATTACAATGCTTGTGCTCATTATTGGGATCGGAGGAAACCAGGTTTTGGGCAATGACCCTAAAATGACTGCTGATGTCTTTATCTTTTACCTGATTGTTTTTTCCCAATTGATTCCACCGGCCAAGAACCTGATTACAGCATATTACTATATTGAAAAAGGCCTGGCATCCCTCGACCGTGTCGAAGAGATCCTCAATGCCGAAGAAATAATACTTGAAAAGCCGGGGGCCAATGCAATTTCTGCACTTAAAGTAAAACTTGAATATAAGGATGTATCATTTACGTATTCAAATGATTATGTATTGAAAAATATTAACATCTCGCTGCAGAAAGGTAAGAAATTGGCCATCGTGGGTGCCTCCGGTTCGGGGAAATCTACACTGGTAGACTTGTTACCCAGGTTTTATGATGTTAGCAAGGGTGTAATAGAAATTGACGGTATTGACATCAGGACATTAAAAATTACAGACCTCAGGGGATTGATCGGCATGGTGAGCCAGGAGACAATCTTGTTTAACGACAGCGTTTTTAACAACATTGCTTTTGGTTTGGAGGGTGTCAGTGAGGAAAGTGTTATAGAGGCCTCAAAGTTGGCCAATGCGCATGGGTTTATCATGGAAATGCCTGAAAATTATCAAACTAACATTGGCGACAGGGGAGTCAAGCTTTCCGGCGGACAGCGTCAGCGGATTAGCATTGCCCGTGCCATCCTCAGGAATCCTGAAATACTGATCCTGGATGAGGCAACTTCCGCACTGGATACTGAATCAGAAAAACTGGTACAGGAAGCCTTGTACAAAGCAATGGAACACAGAACCTCCATAATTATCGCACATCGCTTGTCAACAGTCCAGATTGCCGATGAAATCCTTGTATTACAGCAGGGTAAAATCATCGAACGGGGAACACATCTTCAACTGTATCAAGACAATGGAGTTTACCGCAAATTGTGTGACCTCCAGTTTAATGTCTGATCAGGATTTGCAGTACTTAAATAAAAATTCGCACTTTTGTTGGATTGTTGATTTAAATCAATAATTTTAGAGACTTATTCTGCATTTAAATTGATTTGAGTTGAATGATTTCCTACATATTGCCAGAGAGTGCACTAACTGCATGGAGTGTGAAGCCAAAACAGCTTTGTTTTCCTGTCTGGATGCGGATGATCTAGAGATTATCAACAAAAACAGATTTGTCGTTAATTACAAAGCCGGTGAACTGATTTATAAGCAAGGTGGTTCTTTTACACATGTGCTTTCACTCACACATGGGCGTGCCAAAATGTACATTGAAGGCAGCAGGAACATCATCCTGAAAATTGCCAGTCCTGTTGAGTTGATCATTGGTCCGGGGATGTATGTTGACCAAAGGCACTATAATTCTGCAGCAGCTTTAGAAGATGTCAGTGTGTGTTATATCAATGTCAACAATTTTAAAGAAGTTTTCAGGAGAAACTCCCGCTTTGCTGAAGAAGTGACCAAGGAAATCAGTTCTAAAGGCCTGGGCACGCTTCAACGTATGATGAGCCTGAACCTCAAGCAAACCCCGGGGCTGGTGGCAGAAGCGCTTATCACAATGGCTGATGAGGTATTTCAATCCAAAACATTCACGATGTTGCTTTCCCGTCAGGAATTGGCTGATTTCTGTGGTGTCACCAAAGAAAGTGTAATCAGGGTTTTAAAGGACTTTAAAGATGAGGGATTCGTTAGAATCGAAGGTCATAAGGTCGAAATCCTGGATTATGATATGATTAACAAAATCAGTCAGTTAGGCTAGTCAGTTTGGATTTAGTTTTCTTCCGATGGACATTTCAAAATGGTATGAAGAAGTTGGGATGGCTGTTACAATTTGTGACACCCAAGGCATTGTTTTATACATGAACCAAAAAGCAAAGGCTACATTTATGAAAGATGGAGATCTGGTAGGGAAGAGCCTGTTGGATTGTCATCCGGAGCCTGCACGCAGCATTTTGATTTCATTGTTAGAAACGCAGCAAGCCAATACTTATACAATCGAAAAAAACGGGATCAAAAAGATCATTCAGCAAAAACCCTGGTATACTCAGGGTGTTTTTTCCGGACTAGTGGAAATGAGTTCAGAAATTCCATTCGATATGCCACATAGCATCAGGAAGCCTGGCAATTAGTTGTTCGGATTGCATTTTTACAGAGATTCATTGTAGGTAATCAGTCATGACTTATTGTTTTGTAAACCAACAAATTAAGACTTTCATAATTGTCTTATAATTAATATTATGTTAAATAGGAATTGTAAAATAAAAGGGGAGCAAGAATCTGTTCCCCTTTTACTTAAATCTAATATGCTTGTTTTAATACCTCCTATTTGTTATTAAAGGAAGATTTACAGCGCGAATTATTTCTTTTCCAGTTTCTCTAAACGATCACTCATCTCCTTTGCTTTAGCAGGCTGGTTTAACCTGGCATACAATTGTTTCAAAGAATATGTTGTGTTCACATCATTGGGTTGCAATTCCAATGCTTTTTCTAACATGGGTAAAGCTTTTTTCCAGCTGGCTTCGTATTTCTCTTTTTCTTTGGCATAAAGCGCCATGTCTGAAAGCTTGTCTGCCTCTTCGAAGATCTTAACTCCCTGGTTGAAGTATAAGGCTCCCAGGTTATAAATAGCATCAAACATATCAGGTTTCAGCTCAATTGCTTTTAAGTAAGCTTTTTCAGCTTCTTCTATCCTACCCATCTGATCGTAAGTTGTGCCTACAGCAAAATGTATGGTTGGATTGTTTGGATCCTTGGCAATGGCCTGGTTCAGGTTTTTCTGCGCCTTGGCGATGTCATTCTTTCCCAGGTAAATGTTGGTCTCTGTAATTAACAAATTGAAATCATCAGGATACATTACGCGGCCTCTTTTAATGATCTCAAGCGCCATGGCAGTATCTTTTTCGGATTTATAAAGATTTGATAAAGAGGCATATACAAGTGGTTGCTTGTAGTTGGCTTTAATCAGGTCCTGGTAGTATTGTTTGGCTTTGGGTGAATCTCCGGCCATTTCAGCTACAAAGGCAACATTGTACATGGCCAGGGTGTCTGTCCTGCCCAGGTTTTGGTTGATTTTTACAGTGTTTTCAAAGTTTTTAATGGCAGCATCATATTGTTTTGCCTGAAAGCCTTCTACACCTTTATTGTAGAATTGCTCACCAACAATCATTAACCTTCCGGAGATATCCTCAGCAAATTCTTTCTTGGTATCCAGCTGAATTGCCTTCAGATAAGAATCATAAGAAGTCTGTAAAGCGTTGGGATCCAGTTTTCTGTAGTTTGAGTCCTCACTGAGTTTGATGGCAAGATAGACGTTGCCACGGTAAAACCAGGCTTTTGCGTCATTCATGGTTCCATCATTGGCGATGCATTTGTCAATGGATGTCTTGGCTTTATCGAGCTTCCCTTTGTTAAGGTAGTTCCATGCGCTGGTTCGCTCACTTACCTGTGCTTTTACCACGGTTAAGGCCATGACCATGGTAAACAGGATGAAAATTCTCTTCATGATTATAAGGTTTAAAATGGTTTCTGCAAAAACTGTGCAAAGATAGAAAAATGATAACTATTCCTCTGGATTTACCTGCTCAGCTGCTTCATCAGCACCTGTTTCAGTATCAATCTCGTCGGATATCACGATCTCTTCGCTACTTTCAAGGGGTTCAACAAATTCCTCTTCATTAATCTCGACTTTCGCTACAGCAGCAATGGAGTCCTCATCTTTAAGGTTGATCAGTCGGACACCCTGTGTGGCTCTTCCGATTAACCTGAGGTCGGCAATGGCCAGCCTGATGATGATGCCGGAACGGTTGATGATCATGAGGTCATCAAAGTCGGTTACATTTTTAATAGAGATCAACTGGCCGGTTTTCGGTGTGACATTGATGGTCTTCACGCCTTTTCCACCTCTGTTGGTGATTCTGTAATCTTCTAATGGTGAGCGTTTTCCATAGCCATTTTCAGAAACTACAAGTACATCAAAGGATTTCTCGATGTCCATGCAGATCATGCCAACTACTTCATCGTTCTTGCCAGCCAGAGAGATCCCCCTGACACCGGCGGCATTTCTGCCCATTGGCCTGACTTTGCTTTCATTGAAACGTATGGCTCTGCCTGACCGTGATGCGATAATCACCTCACTGTTGCCATTTGTCATACGTGCTTCCAGCAACTGATCATCTTCATTGATCTTGATGGCGATGATGCCGTTCTGTCTTGGCCTGGAGTATGCAGCCAGGGTAGTTTTCTTGATGGTTCCTTTGCGGGTACAAAGGATGATAAAGTTATTTTCCAGGTATTCCTGGTTGTTCAGGTCTTTGGTGTTAATGTAGGCCCTTACTTTATCCCCTGACTCCAGGTTGATCATGTTCTGAATCGCCCTGCCTTTGGAGGCTTTGGTGCCTTCCGGAATTTCATATACCCGCAACCACAGGCACTTGCCGTTCTCTGTAAAGAAAAGCATGTAGTTGTGCATGGTGGCAACGAAAAGGTGCTCGAGGAAATCCTCATCCCGCACATCAGATCCCCTGGCACCACGTCCGCCTCTGTTCTGAACACGGTACTCAGATAACTTGGTTCGCTTGATATAACCCATATGGGAAATGGTGATGACAACTTCTTCATCAGGGATCATGTCTTCAATAGAGATGTCCTTGCCTGAATACTCGATTTTGGTCATGCGCTCATCACCATATTTATCCCTGATCTCAATCAGCTCATCTTTTACAATTTGCATCCTGAGGTCAAAGTCGGCCAGGATTGCCTTGTATCTTTCGATCATCCGCAGCAATTCGTCGTATTCGGCTTTGATTTTGTCTCTTTCCAGTCCGGTCAGACGTTGCAGTCTCATCTCGAGGATGGCCTTGGCCTGGATCTCGCTGAGCTGGAAGGCCTCCATGAGGCCGGTTCTGGCTTCATCAGGCGTTAGTGAAGCACGGATAAGTTTGATGACTTCATCCAGATGGTCTAAGGCAATGAGCAGTCCTTCAAGGATATGCGCCCTTTTCTCAGCCTGGTCGAGTTCGTATTTTGTACGTCTTACCACGACCTCATGACGGTGTTCCACAAAATGGATGATCAGGTCTTTGAGGTTGAGCATGATTGGCCTGCCTTTGACAAGCGCAATGTTATTCACACTGAAAGAGGTTTGCAGCGCTGTGTACTGATACAGTTTGTTCAGCACCACATTGGGCATGGCATTCCTTTTCAGTTCATAAACGATCCGTAATCCGCTTCTGTCGGACTCATCACGGATGTCAGAAATGTCTTCGATTTTTTTGTCGTTAACGAGGTCGGCTGTTTTCTTAATCATTTCAGCCTTGTTCACCTGGTAAGGAATCGAGGTAACGATAATAACGTCCCTGCCATCCTCATCCTGCTCAATTTTGGCTTCACCGCGCATCATGATACGGCCTCTGCCGGTCAGGAATGCCTCTTTAACACCTTCGTAACCATAAATGATGCCGCCGGTTGGGAAGTCAGGTGCGGTTATATACCGCATCAGCTCCTCAATCGTGATTTCTCTGTTTTCAATATAGGCAATGATGCCGTTACAAATTTCTGTTAGGTTGTGTGGCGCCATGTTGGTGGCCATCCCGACCGCAATACCGGAAGTCCCGTTCATCAGGAGATTCGGAATCTTGGAGGGCAAAACAGTGGGCTCTTTCAGTGTGTCGTCAAAGTTGAATTGAAAATCAACAGTGTCTTTGTCGATATCAGCCAGCATCTCTTCAGCAAGCTTACGCAACCTTGCTTCAGTATAACGCATGGCAGCAGGACTGTCACCATCGATGGAACCAAAGTTACCTTGTCCGTCAATCAAAGGATATCGCAATGACCAGCTCTGGGCCATACGCACCATGGCATCATAAACAGATGTATCTCCATGGGGGTGGTATTTACCAAGTACTTCCCCAACGATTCTCGCTGATTTCTTGTGTGGACGGGTAGATAAGGTCCCCAGGTCAAGCATGCCATAAAGCACCCGGCGGTGAACCGGTTTAAAGCCGTCTCTGACATCAGGCAAGGCCCTGGAAACGATAACCGACATCGAGTAATCGATGTAGGCTGCTTTCATCTGGGTCTCTATATTGACTTTTACAATTTTTTCGCCTTCTTCAGTGCTATTCTCAATCAAGTCGCTCATTATAAATAACTTACGTTTTTATTATTCGTTTACGAAGGTAGGTAATTTTACACTTACCAACAAGGGTTTTTAACAGCTTTTAATATAAACATGGTAGTGTTAATAATTAAAGGCTTGAGGGAACGTTTTAAAGCGCGGTCTGTTCTACATTTATTGCCTCTAAAATCTACATCAATTTCATTTCTTTAGAACATTATTAATACCTGGTTGTTTATTATTTCTGCCGGAATATTTAACAAATTACACACAAAGCATGGAAGCTAAATTCTCCAAAAGAGTCAAGGATGTGCTTACTTTCAGCCGGGAGGAAGCCTTGCGACTCGGGAACGATTATATTGGTCTTGAACATTTATTTCTGGGAATGCTGCGCGAAGGCGAAGGAATGGCGATTCACATCATTTCTGCTTTTGGACTTGACCTCTCGGAATTGAAGAAGACCATCGAATTGTCTATCTCCCGTAACACTACCCCACCCCGTTCATTCGAAAGCATTCCCCTTATCAAACAAGCGGAACGTGCCCTGAAACTCACTTACCTGGAAGCCAAGCTTTTCAATAGTGAGATGATTGGGACTGAACACCTTTTGCTGGCCATCCTCAAAGATGAAGACAACATTGTCACCAAAACCCTTGGAAAACAGGGAATTGACTATGATGCAGTGAAAGATGAACTGCGCTCCATCCTCAGCATGGGAAATACGGAGGAACCTTCTGATGTACGTGGTGAATTACCTGGTTCTCAGGGTGATGACGAAATGGAAGAAGGCGAAAAAAGCTTTACCGGCAATGTCCGCAAGGGCGAAGGAAAATCCAAGACTCCTGTCCTCGACAATTTTGGCCGTGACCTCACCCGCCTGGCGGAAGAGAAAAAGCTGGATCCTATCGTAGGACGTGAAAAGGAATTGGAGAGAATCGCCCAGATCCTGAGCCGTCGTAAGAAAAACAACCCCATCCTGATCGGTGAACCCGGCGTTGGAAAATCGGCTATCGCGGAAGGACTTGCCCTCAAAATTATAGAACGCAAGGTATCCCGTGCCCTCTTTAACAAAAGGGTCTATACGCTTGACCTGGCATCGCTTGTGGCTGGTACCAAATACCGTGGACAGTTCGAAGAACGCATGAAAGCTGTCCTCAATGAACTGGAGAAAAATACCGACATCATCCTCTTTATCGATGAAATTCACACCATCGTCGGCGCCGGCAATGCTTCCGGCTCTCTCGATGCTTCGAATATGTTCAAACCTGCCTTAGCCCGGGGCGAACTGCAATGTATCGGGGCTACAACACTCGATGAATACCGTCAGTATATCGAAAAGGATGGCGCATTGGAACGCCCTTCCAAAAGGTAATGGTAGATCCTACCACACCTGAAGAAACGGTAACGATACTACATAACATCAAGGAGAAATATGAAGACCATCACCTGGTTCATTATACCGATGAGGCTATCAAAGCATGTGTCACATTGACAACACGTTATATTTCTGACCGCTTCCTTCCGGATAAGGCCATCGATGCCTTGGATGAAGCTGGTTCCCGTGTTCACATAACACATATCAAAGTACCTTCTGAGGTAATCGATGCTGAAAATCAGATCGAAGATGCCCGTCAGCACAAGACCAAAGCTATCAGTAGTCAGAAGTTTGAAGAAGCCGCCAAATTCCGCGACATTGAACGTAAGCTTCAGATTGAGCTGGATCGTCTGAAACAAAAATGGGAAGATGATTCAAAAGAAAACCGGGAAGATGTCACTGAAGAAGATGTCTCTGAGGTAGTGTCTATGATGACGGGTATTCCGCTGCAACGCATTGCCACCAACGAAAGTGAGCGATTGATTCACATGGAGACTGAGCTCGAAGGTGCCGTAATCGGACAGGATGAGGCCATCCGCAAGGTGGTCAAAGCCATCCGCAGAAACCGTGCAGGCCTGAAAGACCCAAACAAACCCATCGGAACTTTTATATTCCTGGGCCCTACCGGCGTCGGAAAGACCCACCTGGCCAAAGTCCTGGCCAAATATTTATTCGACTCGCAGGATGCCCTCATTCGCATTGACATGAGCGAATTCATGGAGAAATTTGCGGTCTCCCGACTGGTGGGAGCGCCTCCCGGTTATGTGGGGTATGAAGAAGGCGGACAGCTGACCGAAAAGGTCAGAAGGAAACCCTACTCTATCATCCTGCTCGACGAGATTGAAAAAGCACATCCTGATGTGTTCCACCTGATGTTACAGGTCCTGGATGATGGCGTCTTAACGGATAGCTTTGGCCGTCGTGTTGACTTTAAGAATACGATCGTGATCATGACTTCCAACATTGGATCACGGCAGCTCAAAGAATTTGGTGAAGGCGTTGGTTTTGCTACTTCCGCCCGTAAATCGGCCTCTGCTGAGAATGCCAAAGGGGTCATAGAAAATGCCTTGAAAAAGACTTTTGCACCTGAATTCCTCAACAGGATAGACGACGTAGTTATCTTCGATTCTCTCGACCGTGAAGCCATTCATAAAATCATCGACATCGAGTTAACGCAAGTCTATGCACGTATTAAAACACTGGGTTTCAGCCTGCAATTGACTGACAAAGCCAAGGACCACCTGCTTGACAAAGGCTGGGATCCGAACTTTGGTGCCAGACCCCTAAAACGTGCTATACAGAAGTATGTTGAGGATGTCCTTGCCGAGGAAATCATCAAGCAGAAGCCTGCACCCGACACCAAGATGACGGTGGATTATGATGAAGAAAAGAAAGATATGGTTGTAATTTTCGAAAAGCCTTAGGCTCAGATCTTATAGCTGCCCAGGTCTTTGAGGTGGAAATTGTTGATAAAGCTTACGCTTGCAACATTTTCCGCCCTTACTTTACGAATGAAGATGTCTGCTGATTTGTTATAAACATCATTACGGTTTGCATCATGTAACAAGAGGTAACCGATAATGACATTGCCTGCCATCTCAACCAATCGACGGGCATGAAAATCGACATATTCTGCATTCTGAGCTTCATTGACCTTTTCCCATGTTTTGGCAAACTGCTCTGTCATCAGACTTAAGATGTGTTTCAGATACTCATTTTCCGGCTTCACTTCTGTATTGCCATACTCTTTCATGAGTTTCAGGTATAAGCCGCTTACAACACCACGGATGGCTGCAACAACTTGCAATTGTGAAGTCCCTTCATAAATGGTCGTAATTCTTGCATCACGATACAGACGCTCTACAGGGAAATCTTTCATATAACCTGTACCACCATGGATCTGGATGGCATCATAGGCAATCTGGTTGCAGTATTCGCTGGCGATGAGTTTCACCAAAGGCGTGAAGACATCAGCATTGCGCTGGTAAACTTTCATGTCTTCTCTCTCGTCGGCATCGAGTTTACGATCCTGTGCGATAAAGGTATAGGCCTTGTAAACATCAACAAACCTGCAGGTTTCATAGAGCAAGCTACGGATGGCATCGGTTTTGACGCGCATGTTGGTGAGCATCTCGAAAATGGCAGGGTATTGGATGATAGACTTGCCAAATTGTTCTCTTTCATGGGCATATTTGAAGGCTTCTCTGTAGGCGGCTTCTGCAATTCCAACACTTTGTGCTGCAACGCCCAGCCTGGCAGAGTTCATCAATGACATCACATATTTGATCAGACCCATCTTACGGTCACCGATGATCTGTGAAGGTGCATTGGTGAAAACAAGTTCGCAGGTTGGAGATCCCTTGATCCCCAGTTTGTTTTCTATTCTCCTGACAGTAACCGCCTGGGCAGTACGGTCATACAGGAACAAGGACAAACCCCTGGCATCCTGGGTACCTTCTTCTGAACGCGCAAGGACAAGTGCAATGTCGGCATCACCATTGGTGATAAAGCGTTTTACACCATTCAACAGCCATTTGCCGCTGGCTTCGTCGAAGCTGGCTTTGAGTTGAACTGCCTGCAAATCGCTGCCTGCATCAGGTTCTGTTAAATCCATGGCAGCGGTGGCACCTTTGTTAAAGCGTGGCAGGTATTCATGGCGCAATTCTTCGGATGCAAACTCATGTATGGTTTCTGCACAATCCTGCAAGCCCCAGATGTTGGCAAAGCCGGCATCCGCGCGGGAGACGAGCTCAGCAGCCATAACATAAGGAACCATGGGGAAGTTCAGGCCATCGTATTCACGAGGAAGTGACATTCCGATCATGCCGGCTGTGGCCAGTGTGTCCTGGTTTTCCTGGGTTCCCCTGGCATAACGAACTTCGTTATCGATCAGGGTAGCACCGTCGTGGTCAACAGATTCTGCATTTACAGCGATGACATCGCCGCAGATCTCTCCGATGATGTCCAGGATTTTGTCGTAATTATCCATGGCATCTTCATAGTCCATGGGGGCAAAATCATATTTTTCAGCGTCTGCGTAATCTTTCTCTTTGAGCCTGACAATTTTCTCCATCAAAGGATGGGTAAGATGAAATTTCAGGTGTTCGTTGTCTGAATAGAAATTGGACATAGTTCTCTGGCTTAATCCGGGTTACTTGGTGTTTTTTTTGTAATGCTTGATCATTTTTGGAATCACATCGCCGATGTCGCCTATGATGGTATAATCTGCGATGAGGTTGATGGGTGCATTTTTGTCATTGTTGATGGAGATGATCATCGCGCTTTGGTCCATGCCGGCCCGGTGCTGAACTGCGCCGGAGATACCGCAGGCGATATAGAGTTTCGGACGAACGGTGACCCCTGTTTGTCCGATCTGGCGCTCATGGTCCACAAGTCCTGCATCAACGGCAGCACGTGAGGCACCAACTTCGGCACCAATGAGTCCGGCAAATTCAAACAGCAGGTCAAAGTTGGC